>JADMIO010819960.1_pt1 | contig 47940 bp, 23 predicted proteins | sample 8958161 | NCBI WGS metagenome assembly JADMIO01 (sample SAMN16585339, study PRJNA669376) | soil metagenome | isolation source: Crop rotation soil | place: USA: Cullars Rotation, Alabama | collected 2011
CGCGACAACTTGTCCACGTGGAATTCTAAGCTTAGGATCCCAATGTGCTGGAAAGCCGGGAAGTATATTGATCCACCTGAGCTTTTGCGTTACCCGATCGAACAAATAGAGTCCTCCGCCATCCGTTCCCACGTACACCTTGCCATCGCTGCGTTCGGCGAAGGCATTGATGAAGAGATCGCCGGAAGGACTACCCGGAAAGGCATCGCTGGCTACCAGGTTGAACAGATTTAAATTTTTATCGTACTTGTTGACCCCACCACGAAAAGTCCCCAACCAATATATACCTTCCTTGTCCACATAAATGGATCTGATCTGCCCGCTCGTGAGGCTATGAATATTCCCGTTCTCCGGCAAATACGTGGAGGAGTGACCGGTCTGCGGATCCAGCACATGTAATCCCTCCAGGGTGCCGATCCATAATAGCCCGTCCTTGTCCGCCGCAATCGCGTTGATCGGATTCCGGGCAAGCACCGTATCCTTATTATATAGCTGCTGGTAAGAAATAAAACCGCTGTTATCGGACTGCATCCGGCACAGCCCCTTTTCGGTGCCGATCCACAAGTTGCCGTCTTTATCCCCTCCCAGCGCTAAGATCTTATCATCCAGGAGGCTGGAAGGGTCATTGCCGTCGTGCCTGAACCGGGTGAAGGAACCCGTTGTTCTTTTGTAAAGAAAGAGCCCGCTATCCGTTCCTATCCACATCCGGCGCCGGCTGTCTTCGAACACACAAAAAAGGGACATTCCGGAAGCTTCCCCCTCACCGGAAGTCAGGCTGACCCTGGACATATGGCCGGTTGAGGGATCGAGAATATAGGGAGCTGCAAACTGTGCGATCCAGATCTTTCCCAGGTAGTCACTGCAAATGCTCCTGACAACTGCGGTTGGCGTCAGGCCGTCTATATTTCCTGTAGCCGGGTAGTTGATGAACCTGTCCTGATTCCTGTCGTAACGACTGACCGATCCTCCACTGGTCGCTACCCAAAGATTGCCCATGCGGTCTTCGTACAGCGAAAGGATCTCATTTGCCCGGAGACTGAAGGGATCCCCTGGTTTATGCCGGTAAACGGTAAAGTTGGTTCCGTCAAACTTATTAAGCCCGTCATCCGTAGCGAACCACATTAATCCATACCTGTCTTTTAAAATGGAGTTGACTGAATTCGACAGAAGGCCATCCTTTGAGGTGAGCGAGGAAAATCGTATATCGGGAGACTGACAGAAAACTGCAACCGCCGCGTGCAACAAACAAATTAATAATAGACTGGTTCGCATGAGCGCACTCAATTTAGTCGAATATTCTGATTCTAAACAAATGTGCTATAAATTTCAACGAAATTGACACAGCTAACTCTTTGAGGCTTATATTTTTGTCAGAACTCCGACGATTAGACCCTTCCCGGAGGAGAACCAGACATGATTGCAAAAATGCCAAAATACCGGATCGATCCGGGCATCGATTGTCCCCGGCCGTCCGGCAGACAACTCTCACCAGAAGTCCTTTTCCAGATCAAACAGGGGAACCAAAAAGCTTTTATGTCCCTCTATGACGACTATCACGCACAGCTCTACAGTTATATTATAAAATTTGTAAAAGTTCCCGCCTTCGCAGAGGATCTGCTACAGGAAGTGTTCCTGAAAGTCTGGGAAACCCGCAGTAAAATAAAACCGCATCTTTCTTTCAATGCCTACCTCTATAAGATCTGCCGCAACAAAGCGTACGATTTTATAAAAGAAATGGCTGCAGACAAACAACTGAGAGCCACGTTAATACACTATTTGACCGGGGGGGTGAATAGTGTCGATACAGATCTGTTATCCCGGCAATATGAAATAGTTGTACAAGGGGCAGTGGACAATCTGCCTCCACAAAGACGTACCATTTTTAATCTTTGCCGGCAGGAAGGAAAAAAGTACGAAGAAGTGGCCCAACTACTGCACATCTCCAGAAATACCGTAAAAGAACATATGGTGCTCGCCGTAAGATCTATCCGGGATTATGTTGCAAAAAATACCGACTAAAATTATCTTTCCGCAGACCCACCCTAAAATTCAATTTTTCAGTATTACAGTTAGTTGCTTCTATGGCAATTGCTTGTTATGACTGAAATGACCGCTTATTACAAAAATTTATTACACCGTTATTTGAACGGAGATTGCAGCCCGGAGGAACTGGATGAGGTGATGAATTTCCTCGCCGCAGATAATTCCAACCGCACTCTCCTTGCGGTAATGAGGCAGGAATTCGATGATGCTACATCGGTGGAGGACGGTATTTCAATGGAGCAAAGCCAGCATATCCGCCAGGCCCTGATCAAAAAAATACAGTCGACCCACAGTGGTCACTTCGGCAGGCGTCGGTGGCTTTTTGCTGCTGCTGCATCAATATTACTTGTTGTTCTGACAGGTAGTTATTTTGCCTGGTTCAGGAGCCCCCGGTCAGTTACTGAGAAATGGGTATCCACCCCGCCGGACAGATACCGGAACGACGTGCAGGCGGGCAGCAATAGGGCGGTACTTACACTTGCCAACGGTGCTACCATTATCCTGGATGATGCAAAAGACGGCAAGCTCGCCGATCAGGGTAAGACCACATTGGTCAAACGGAACGGCAAAGTCGCCTACCTGGCAGGACATAACAAAGAAAATCAACCGCTTTATAATACCATCACTACCCCCCGGGCAGGGCAATACCGGGTGGTCTTACCTGATGGAAGCCAGGTCTGGCTGAATGCAGCCTCCTCCATCACTTTCCCAACTTCCTTCACCGGCGCCGGAAGAAATGTCGCTATTACCGGCGAGGCCTATTTCGAGGTGGCGCAGAATGCCTCCAAACCCTTTACTGTTTCCGTCAGCGGCCAGGAGATCAGGGTGCTTGGAACACATTTCGATGTCATGGCTTATGCCGATGAAGGCGCCATCCACACGACCTTATTGGAAGGATCGGTAAGGATCAAACACGGCCTCGACAGCGGGATGCTGAAACCTGGCCAGCAATCCCGGCTGGGCCCCGATGGTACGCTGCATGTATTGAATAAGGTCGATCTGGATGGCGTCATGGCCTGGAAAAATGGCCTGATCCATTTCCAGGATGCGGACCTGAAGACTGTCATGAGGCAGCTTGCCCGGTGGTATGATGTGGACGTCGAATACCGCAACGGTAATTGTAACCGCCAGTTTGTCGGGGAACTACCCCGCAGTCTTAGCCTGTGTAATGTGTTGAAAGCACTGGAAGTAACGGGTAAGTTAAAGTTTAGTGTTGATGGCAGAAAAGTCATCGTTTTACCTGATAATAACTGATCTCCTACGGGGACCGGTCGTTTTTTATTTAACCCAAAATAGACCAAAACTATGCAATTGATTGTTTGCCAACTTCCCTTGCGTGCCGGAAAAAGAAAAAAATGGCGCGGGCTACCAGGCTTCATCGCTGTACTGTTAGTGGTAGCCTGTTGTAGTTTTCACGCAGTATCCCAGAACGTAACGCTTTCGGAAACGAATGCAAGTCTTGAAAAGATCTTCCGCGAGATCAAAGGACAGACGGGATATACATTCCTTGCTACCAAAGAGCAGCTTCAAAAGGCGAAACCCGTCACCATCCGGGCGGAAAATACGAAACTTGAAACGGTGCTGAAGTCCTGTTTCAAAGATCAGCCACTGGATTATACGATGATCAACACTACCATCTCCGTCCTTGATAAACAAGAGGAAAAAAAAGCGACTACCGAGGTCGCACCGGCTGATACAACGAGTTTGATCATTCACGGAAAAGTCAGCAGCGAAAAAGGAGAGCCCCTGGCGCACGCTACCGTCTCGGAAAAAGGGACCTCCAATAGTACTGAGTCAGGTGCTGACGGAACGTTCTTTATAAAATTGAGGTCACCCAAAGCAGTTCTTGTTATCAGTTATGTCGGGTACAGCACCTACGAAGTTCCCGTGAATGCAAAGTCCCGGGCTATTAACGTAACGCTTGCAACAGCTTCGGTGACCAACGATTCCGTTATCATAGTAGGGTATGGGCGCCAGCGAAAACAAAGCGTCGTAGGAGCTATAACACAGGTGAGGGGCGACGTATTGGAAAAGACGGGAGGCGTATCCAGCCTGGGAGCTACGCTGACAGGAAACCTGCCGGGTGTTATAACAGTAGCCTCGCAGGGAACTCCTGGCGCCGAAGATCCTAAAATCTATATTCGGGGTCAGAGCACCTGGAATAATAGTGACCCGCTGATATTGGTGGATGGTATCGAGCGACCGATGAATACCGTGGATATCAGTTCTGTTGAAAACATTTCTGTTCTGAAAGATGCGTCTGCGACGGCCGTATTCGGAGTGAAAGGAGCGAATGGCGTTATACTCATTACTACCAAACGTGGAAAAGAAGGAAAGGCAGACATACGCTTTACGGCCAATACTACCATGAAAATGCCTTCCAAACTGGCCAGTAAATATGATGCATACGATGCCATCAGGGTCCGGGATATGGCTATTGAAAATGAATTGGCTGTTTCCCCCGGATCCTGGGCCAGTTATGTGCCTTACTCCGAACTGAATAAATATCGTAATCCGGCCAACCAGGCGGAAGCCGAGCGATATCCTAATATAGACTGGCAGGATCAGTTGGTGAAAAAATATGCGATGTCTTACAATGCTAATCTCAATATTTCCGGGGGTAACGCCTTTGTAAAATACTTCTCATCGATCGACTACCAGCACGAAGGCGATATCATAAAAAAGATCGATAACGGGAAAACCTATAAACCCGGGTATGGATTCGATCGTATCAACGTTCGCACCAACCTGGATTTTAATCTCACCAAAACTACCGTGCTGACGGCCAACCTGGCGGGCTCCTATGGAGTACGACAGGATGCATACGGACAAGATAGCTGGGAATACCGCATCTGGCAAAGCATCTACAACAACGCCCCGGACATTTATTATCCCCGTTATTCCGACGGTGGCTGGGGATACTACCCTGCCGAGCAGGTCTCTACGATAAATTCACTGACGACAATGGGTAACAATGGTGTACGGAAAACCACCACTACCCGGATTACAACGGATTATACATTGAGACAGGATCTCGGCGCGATCCTAAGAGGATTGTCTGCCAAGGCAACTATCTCTTTCGACAATGCATTTGTATCTCAGGGAGGGATTTATGATAACGGGAATGTGCAACAGGAGTATATCAACCCTGTCACAGGTGACACAACGTATAGCCAATATCTGGGTACCAACCAGTTCAACTGGATACCCTCCCGATGGAATCCTAATCCGGATACGGTACTGAACGCATCGACCTACCGCAAGCTTTTTTACCAGGTGCAGATAGATTATTCCAGAAGATTCGGTAACCATGAGATGACCGCCATGGGACTGTTCAGCCGGGACAGGAATGCTACCGGCAGTGAGTTCGAACACTTCCGCGAAGATTGGGTGGGCAGGGTCACCTATAATTATAAGCTGAGATATTTTGCAGAATTCAACGGGGCCTACAACGGATCGGAAAAATTCGGGCCCAACTACCGGTTTGCTTTCTTCCCTTCGGCGGCAGCGGGATGGGCCATCAGCAATGAGAATTTCATGAAAGACCTCACATTCATCAATGCATTGAAGATCCGGGGGTCCTATGGAAAAGTAGGTAATGACAATATCACCAACCGATGGCTGTACATGACGACGTGGACCTATGGCGGAAATGCCCCGCTGGGCGCGTCCGCCGGTCAGAATAGCCCTTATACCTGGTGGTCCGAAGCTCATACCAATGTCGGAAACCCTGATGTTCACTGGGAAACGGTCACCAAACAAGATCTTGGAGTAGACTACTCCCTGTGGAATAACTTATTCTCCGGTAGTATAGATGTATTCAGTGATTATCGGACGAATATCTTACTGGACGGCTCCAGTCGTGCGGTGCCTTCGTATTTCGGCGTGCAGCCGGCGACAGCCAATCTGGGAAAGGTCCGTAATAAAGGGTATGAACTGGAACTAAAAGTCAGCAAAGCTTTATCAAAAAACCTGCGGTTGTGGGCCAACTTCAACATGACACACGCCAAAGACAAAATTATCGAAGCCGATGATCCACAACTGCTGGATGATTACCTGAAGAAAGCAGGAAAACAGATCGGACAAGCTTATTCCTATGTCAGCAGCGGTTATTATAATAACTGGGACCAGGTATATGGTAGTACCCAGTTGAATACCTATGACAATCAAAAACTGCCGGGTAACCTGAATATGATCGATTACAACGGGGATGGGGTTATCGATAGTAAGGATATAGTGCCCGCCGGCTACCCCGAGCGGCCCCAGAATACCTATAACGCTACTATCGGCGCAGACTGGAAAGGCTTCAGCGTATTTGTTCAGTTCTACGGCGTCAGCAACGCCAACCGGTCTTTGCAATTAGTCAGCTTCGGGGGACAATATCACTACGATAATGTGTACAAACAGGGAGCCTATTGGTCTCCTGCAAACACCAATGCCCCCGTGCCGGTACCCCGTTATGCCAGCGTGATGCCTTATTACGGAACCACCTACCTGTATGACGGCTCCTATGTCCGGTTGAAGAATGCGGAAATCGCCTACACTTTTAAGGCGTCGCGGCTAAAAAGATCGGGTATCAGCGGGCTTAGAATTTACCTCAACGGCGACAACCTGCTGTTATGGACAAAGATGCCCGATGATAGGGAGGTCAGCAATGGCGCATCTACGGCCTATCCGACTGTCAGGCGTGTCAACATGGGGTGTAACATAACTTTTTAAAACTTGCTATATGAGAAAGTATTGGAATGTAATTTTCAGTTGTATAGTATTTTTTGCAGTCTTCGGACTGACTGGCTGTAAAAAGTATCTGGATAAAGCTCCCGGTGCAGATGTATCGCCGACGGATGCCTATATAAATTTTACCAATTTTCAGGGTTTCACAGAAGAGCTGTACAGCGCCATACCCGAATATACCAGCAAGGTATGGGCCTGCGACTGGCTATTGGGTGACGAGGTCATCCATAAGACCGGGGTGACCTGGCTAAACGAACAATTCGATAACGGTGACAGTTGGTCATGGACTACAGCAGAGTGGATTTCCTGGCTGGACGGCGCCACTTATGTTACGGATCCGACAACGGGTTTTGGGAAAGGTTTATGGCCGAATAGCTGGTACGGGATCCATAAAGCCAATTTGGGATTGGCCAACCTGGACAAGCTCAACGGTACACAGGAAGAGAAAGACCTGATCAAAGGACAGTTGCTGTTCTTCCGGGGCTGGTTCCATTTCGAACTGATGACGTACTGGGGAGGCCTGCCGTATATCGATACGGTATTGTCTTCAAGTGGAAAATTACAATTGCCCCGTCTCAGCTACCAGGCGATGGCCGACCTTGCGGCTAAGGATTTCAGAGAGGCGGCCGATCTGCTGCCGGTGAATTGGGACAACACTACGGCCGGTCAGGCCACCCTCGGAAAAAACCAGTTGAGACTAACTAAAATAGCCGCCCTGGGATACCTGGGTAAGAATTATCTATACGCGGGCAGCCCGTTGATGAATCGTTCCTCTACGGGAAATGCGACTTTCGATGCCGGCTATTGTAAAAAGGCAGCCGATGCCTTTACGGAATTATTGAAGCTGGTAGACAGTCATGCTACCTGGGTAAAATTGGTCGACTTTTCTCATTATAGCGATCTCTTCTACACGAATGGAGGAAGTTTTATTCCCGGATACCCCGAGTCGATATTCGAGAACCCGGTATATAGCTCCTGGTTAGCCGGCTCTCCCTATGGGCCCAGCTCCATCTTCGGAGACGAGAACATAGGAGCCGGTTATACGTCGCCGAATGCCCGGTTTGTAGAGAATTACGGCATGGCGAACGGTTTGCCCATCGACGATCCTGCCTCGGGTTACGATCCCACCGATCCCTGGGTCAACCGGGATCCCCGTTTCTATCACGACATCGTCATCGACGGTGACCAGCAGATCAAAGGGTCTGCACCGGCAGATAAAGAGAAATACCGGTATGCAAATTTGTCCAATACCGGCTATAGCCGCGATAATACCTCCATAGGCCGCACCGGATATATGTTACGGAAGCTGGTACCCATGACGGCCAATAATATTGACAATTACCCCAATAATTATATGCATTTGTCCTATATGCGGCTGGCAGACGTCTATCTCATGTACGCCGAAGCCGTATTACAGGGATATGGGTCGGCCACCAGCACCGGACCAGGTTACCTCACTCCGCAACAGGCACTGAATGTAATAAGGGACAGATGCGGCGCCGGAGAGGTCGGCGCGGCCTACGTCGCGGATAAAGACAAATTCATGGGCGAAATTATTCGGGAGCGTGCAATGGAGCTGGGGTTCGAAGAAGAGATCCGGTACAACGACCTTCGTCGCTGGCTGCTGGCGAGCCAGACAAAATACCGGGAAAAGACATCCATCAATTTTGACAGGGGCCCCAATAATAAACCCATCAATATAAAAGAAACGGTGCTTGTAACACGGAAGTTCGAGGATAAAGACTACTGGCTGCCGCTGAAAATAAGTGACGTAAACCTTTACCTGACACTCAATCAGAACCCGGGGTACTAACCCCCATTATCTTAAAGTCAAAAGGGAGAATAATGAAAAGAAATATAATAAAATTAATAATTTCATTCGGGATATACTTTGGGCTCCTGTTTGTTGCCGAAGGACAAACTGTTTCCCCTTACGATACGAAAAATGCAGGTTACGACTCTTCAGTACACATCGCTTATCGTACCGTTCAGCGGAAAGACCTGCCCGGCGCCATTTCTGTATTGAACCCACCGGAATACCTGGATCGGCATTACGGAACGTATCCGCTGGAAGGTGCGGATGCATTTGTCGGAGGCGCCAATCTATGGAATACGGGGGCTGGACTGATCCTGGTAGACGGAGAGCCCCGCTCTTTAAGTGACGTTACCACGAACGAAATAGCGCAAATTACGTTTTTAAAGGGGGCCAATGCTGTCGTGTTATACGGGGCCCGGGCGGCAAATGGGGTGATCCTCATAACGACCAAACGCGGAAAGGCGGGCATTCATGGCAGCAGCATTCGGGTCAATTCCGGTGTCAGCGTCCCAAAATCCTATCCGTCTTATTTGAACGCAGCCGATTACATGTCCTATTACAACCAGGCCTCCCTGAATGACGGCCTGCCAGCGCCTTATGCGGACTCCACTATCAGGCATTATGCGGCTCATTCCAATCCATACCGCTACCCGGACGTAGACTATTTTTCATCCGCCTATCTGCGTAAATTATTTAACACGTATTCCGCTAACGCAGAATTTACAAGTGGGACAGACCGCGCCCGGTTCTATGCCCTTGCGGGGTACGAAACGCAGAATTCGTTGCTGGATTTCGGGGAAGGTAAAAATGAAAAGAATACCCGGTTGAATTTAAGGGGTAACGTCGATCTTAAACTCAACAGTTTCATCAGCACCTATGCCAATGTTTCTACGGTATTCTCCACCAACCGGCATGCACTGGGCAAGTATTGGTCACGGGCAGACAGCCTGCAACCCCAACTCTTCAGCCCGCTGATCCCGATAGGCCTCGTCTCAGGAAACTCACCCAACGCGCAAAATACGGTGAAGAGCGGACGCAACATCATCGGTGGTCAGTATTTGCTGGGAGGCGCCCAGCAATATCTTACCAATCCGATCGCGGATGTCTATGCCGCAGGATATGATAATTACACCAGCCGCCAGTTCCAATACAGCAATGGAGTCGATATCGACCTTAGGAATGCGCTAAAGGGCTTGTCTTTTCATGGGCAGGTGACCATCGACTATTCAAATACATACGATGAGACGCTGAATAACAGCTATGCGGTTTATACCCCCACCTGGAACAACAGTGGTTCCGGCGACTCCATCACCGCGTTGACAAAATATAATAAAGACAGCAAACCCGGCACCCAGAACCTGAGTAATACCTATAGCGACCAGGTCATCGATTTCAGCGCCCATGTGGATTATGTCAACACCTTTAGCCAGAAACACAATGTGTCTGCCTTACTGGTGGTCGATGGCCTTCGCCGCCGCCATACAGGTGACTTTCAGTACCGGACCAACGCCAATCTGGGCTTGCAGTTGGCTTATAATTATGACCATAGATATTATGCTGATTTCAGCGGAGCGGTGGTCAATTCCACTAAACTTCCGCCGGGTAAAAGGATTGGTTTTTCTCCTACCGCCAGCCTCGGCTGGGTGCTGAATGAAGAAGAATTTCTTAAGGGGGCCGACTGGATCGACCGGTTAAAAATAGGAGCATCCGCCGGCATCGTCAAGACCGACATTGATAGCAACAACTATTATCTGTATGAAGCAGTGTATTCTCCCACCGCCTATTATTCATGGTCCGACGGGACCTATATTAACCAGGCAACCACCATATCACGTGGTGAAAATTTGAACCTGACCTTCCCGGAAAGAAAAGAAGTGGATCTGAATTTGGAAGGTTCATTTTTTAAAAAGAAGCTGGATGTAATGGCTACGGCGTTTTTTATAAAAAAGGTCGGCATTCCTGTGCAGGTCTATAGCCAGTATCCCAGTTACTTCCTTACCGGCTTCCCACCGACATCGTTTGTGCCTTTTACCAACTTCCAGGCCGACCGTTACCAGGGGTTCGACCTCCAGCTCAACTTCCATGAAAATATAGGGAATGTTGCACTAACCCTCGGATCAGCCATTACCTATGTCAAAACCCGGGCGCTTAAAAGGGATGAACTATACACTGATGCGTATCGCAACCGCGCCGGCAAACCGGTCGACGCCATCTTCGGACTACAAAGCCAGGGCTTGTTTACCAGTCAGAACGATATCGATACCCACCCCGCTCAAAAATTCGGCACGGTCCGGCCCGGGGACATTAAATATAAGGATCAGAATGGCGATGGAATAATAGATGAAAGGGACGAAGTATACCTCGGTCGTTCGAACAGCCCCCTGATAGGCGGTATTAATGTGACCGCTCAATGGAAAAACTTTACCCTTTTTGTCCTGACAACCAGTTCATTCGGAGGCACAGCTATGCGGGATAGTGGTTACTACTGGATTTCCGGGGCTTCAAAGTATTCGGATGTCGTCCGCAACAGTTGGACGGCTGGCACAGCAAATACGGCTACCTATCCCCGCCTGACGACTTCCAGCTCTGCCAACAATTTCCGGAGTTCCGATTACTGGACCTACAGCACCAATCGGTTCAATATCTCCAAGGTCCAACTGACCTATACCTTCTCTGATAAATTGCTGAAGAACTCATTTGCAAAAGGACTGAAAGTATATATCAGCGGCAACGATCTGTTGACCATCGGCAAGAACAGGGCCTTGATGGAATTGAATGTAGGCACTATGCCCCAGACACGTTTCTATAATTTTGGTATCAAAGGTGAATTTTAACGTTAATAATACAACGAGCTTATGAAAAAGGAGTTGGCTTATATGTTGGCCATGGTGTTACTAATTTCGGGTTGCAGGAAAATATTGTCTCCTGCCGATGAGAACAACCGGCAACTTAACGATATATACGATAATGCCGCATTTGCCGAAGGACTTTTGCTCAATGGCTATGCCCGGCTGCCCATACAAGGTTATTCTTTTAATGATGTCGCTACGGATGACGCTGTCTCCAATGACCCCAACAACAATTATCGCCAGATGGCTACCGGAAAATGGTCTTCGATCAGTAACCCGGTGGATCAATGGACCGGGTCATTCGCAGCCATACAATACCTGAACCTGATGTTATCCCAGGCCGATAAAGTGACATGGGCCACTACCGGGCAATACACGGACGTGATGTTCAATGACCGGATAAAGGGGGAAACCTTTGGCTTGCGGGGCCTGTTTATGTATTATCTGCTACAAGCACATGGCGGCTTCTCAGCAGACGGGAAATTATTGGGCTTCCCCATTCTGACCGCACCGCAGGACGGCCAATCCGACTTTAAAGTGCCCCGCAATACATTCGACGAATGTGTACAACAGATCTATAAAGATCTTGATTCGGCTGAAAGTTATCTCCCGCTGGACTTCGAGAACATTTCCTTAGACAGCCAGATCCCCGCAAAATATGCCGGGAAAACGACCGTTGCCGATTACAACCGCGTATTCGGGGCCTTCGACCGGCAACGCGTGACGGCCCGCATCGTCAAGGGTATAAGGGCTAAAGTCTCTCTGCTGGCTGCAAGTCCTGCCTTTAGCCAGGGCTCAACCGCCACCTGGACAAAAGCTGCCGATGATGCCGCCGCTGTCCTCGACCTGAATGGAGGCCTGTCCGGAATGGCAGCTAACGGAGGGTATTGGTACGCCAGTAAAAATGCCGGTGAGATAAATGGCGTTTCCTCCGGGGTTAATCCTCCTGAAATACTGTGGAGGGGAAATGTCAGTGACGCCAATAATCTGGAAAAAGATAACTACCCTCCCACATTGTATGGCAACGGTCATGTAAACCCCACACAAAACCTCATTGACGCCTTTCCCATGGCCAATGGCTATCCGTTGACGGACCCCGCCGGCGGATATGACCCCAGCCATCCATACAACAACCGGGATCCCCGCCTGGCCCTTTATATTGTCATCAACGGAAGTAAGATGGGCCCAGGTGCAACAACTGTTTATACCCAGGTCGGAACCTCCAATGATGGATTGAATGCCACTCCTTTTTCAACCCGTACAGGCTATTATATGCGCAAACTAGTGCGCGAAGATGTTAATCTCAACCCGGCGAATACGAATACACAACGGCATTACATGCCCTACATCCGGTATACGGAATTGTTTCTGACCTATGCCGAAGCAGCCAATGAAGCCTGGGGCCCGGACGGCAAGGGGTCTCACGCCTATTCGGCCCGGGATGTTATTGCTGCTATCCGCAAGAGGGCGGGTATAACCCAACCCGACAATTACCTTTCTTCCATCAATACAATGGAAGATATGAGAAGCCTGATCCACAATGAGAGACGCCTGGAGCTGTGTTTCGAAGGGTTCCGGTTCTGGGACCTGCGGAGATGGAAAGATAACCTGACACAGTCCGCTATGGGAGTAACGATAAATAATAACAGCTATACGAGTGGATCTGTCGAGGGCAGACAGTATGCCGACTATATGTATTATGGTCCATTACCTTATAATGATGTATTAAAGGAGAATTTAATGCAAAATAAAGGATGGTAGTGTTGGTTGACAATCATAAAACAAATAAAATGAAAAATTTCCTATTGGCTTCCTGTATCTTAATGGCGGCCTTTTCCTCCTGTTCGAATAAAACCCTGACTTTTCCTGATTACAAGTATACCACGGTATATTTCGCTTACCAGTCCCCGGTAAGGACGCTGGATCTGGGAGACGATATTTTTGACAATTCCCTCGACAACGCACATAAGTGCACCATCGAAGCTACCATGGGTGGCGTCTATCAGAATACCAAAGATATTTCTATCGGCGTATCGGTCGATACTACACTTTGCAACAACCTACTGTTCCAACAGGGCGGCAACCCCGTGATCCCCATGCCCGCGGGTTACTATACGCTGCCCAAAGATATGACCATCAACATTCCTTCGGGCAGTGTCGAGGGGGGAATACAGGTTCAACTGACGGACGCTTTTTTTGCTGATCCCCGCTCGATCACCAATACTTTCGTCATTCCGCTACGCATGACTTCGGTAAAAAATGCAGATTCCATTCTTGTGGGCAGTAGCGACCTCAGCTCTCCTGATCCACGTTTGGTAGGAGACTGGACCACCCCGCCCAAGAATTATATTCTATATGCCATAAAATACATCAACCCCTGGCACGGCAACTACCTGAGAAGGGGCGCTGAGAAGATACAGGACAATGCCGGCGATACGACGCTGATCTATCATACCCCCTTCGTGGAGACAGATCAGGTTGTCAGCACCGGAACCTTATCCATGTCGGCGGATTCCTTATTGCTGGATGCAAAATCCAGGACCAACGTAGATATCCCCTTCCAGCTTCTCCTGACATTCGACAATAATGGAAAATGTACCATCGCCAACCCACCTTCGGCCTCCTACACCCTTACCGGTAACGGAGAATTTGTAAAGGGGGGCGATTCCTGGGGTAACCAACCACGCGATGTCCTGCACCTGAAATATACGATCGATTTCGGGACATCGATACACAGCTTTACGGACACGCTGGTGGTACGCGACCGCGGCATTAAATTCGAAACTTTTACGCCCTATGTATTTTAACTATTTTCACAGATTCACCCTACTGGTTTGTTTATTATTGATTAGCACCGCGATGCGGGCTCAGCCAAATACAGACGACTCTTCCGGATATTACAGGGAAGTAAAGACCTATGTAAACCCTGTTTTGCCCGGCGATCATCCCGATCCGACCCTGCTGAAGGTGGGAGATGATTTTTATCATTGCGGGTCCAGCTTTCATTTTACTCCCTATTTACCCATTTACCACTCCCGGGACCTGGTGCATTGGGAAGTGATCAGCAGAGTAGTGCCGCCCGCAAACGCATCCCGGGTGACCGACCGTGCCTCCGCCGGGATCTGGCAGGGCGCCATTACTTATTTCTATGGGTCTTACCGGATCTATTTTTCGGCCAACGGGCAATGGTTCTGCAAAGCAGCCTCCCCTTATGGCCCCTGGTCAGCACCCGTTCAGGTAAAGACCAATGCCGCCACCGGCAACCTGGGTTATGACAATTCCATTTTCGTGGACGATGACGGCAAACCTTATATGGTGATCAAGAACGGCCAGAAGGTAAACAGGCTACAGGCATTGGGAAGAGACGGGCAACTGACCGATACCGTGATCAATCTCGACTGGATCAATGCCAATTTACAATACAGTTGGGCGGAAGGCCCTGTAATGTGCCGGCGAAACGGATACTATTATTATTTTCCGGCAGGCGACGTGTCGGGCGGCCAGTATGTGCTGCGGGCTACGGCGCTAACCAGCGACTCCACGAAATGGCAGCGGTTGGGTAACTTTTTCAAGCCCGTGACAGACCCGCAAACGCGGTTCCGCCGCCCCAATCACATCTCCGCACCGGTGCAAATTGCCGATGGCACCTGGTGGACGATAGGACAGAGTTATGAAAGGACGGATAATGACGATTGGTCAGGCATGGGCCGTCAGACCTCCTTGTACCCGGTGATCTGGGAAGGGGACAGACCATGGGGACTGGCGCCCGGCAACGGACCTTTAAAAAGCCCGGATCTGCCCGTTTCTGCTATTCCATGGAGAACTGTCCATTCGGATTATTTCGAGAGAGACACATTAGGTTTATGGTGGCACTTTTTAACCAGGAAGGCTGCCGGGGAATATTCCCTGACTGCCCGCAAAGGCTGGGTGCGACTTACTCCCGACGGCGCCAGAACGCACCTGCTGCAAAAGGAAACCGACCACTATTACACCGCCGTTACGCAGGTAGATCTGGATGCGACCGACACGGCTGACCGGGCAGGCATCTATCTTACCAACGGCAACGAAAAAGTTACGGTACGCCTCTATACCGGATTTGATAAGGAGAAAAAGATAATTTTCTGCCTGGACACGGCCGTGCGAAGTGCCCCCAATCCCTATGGCCGGCAAGTCTGGCTGAAATTCGAACGGGAGGGCCACCGGCTCATGGGTTATTACAGCGGGGACGGGAGGTCGTGGCAATCAGTGGGCGCGGCCATCAGTTCGGTGAACCTGGATAAAGCACAGCCCAATTTCAATTCCTGGGTCGGCACGAGTGTAGGATTGTTCGCAGAAGGAAAATCCGCCGATTTTGACCGGTTTGTTTCCAAAGATGCCTGTTCGCCTATTGCGGCAGCCGGTTATAACAATTACTTTGGTGTGCAGAAGGTAACCACGGACGCCGGGAATGCCGTGACCAATACTTCCACCCTTGGCGGATGGTTCATGATCTCCGGCATAACATTCGGCAAGGAGATGAAAGGTCAGGTAGAACTGCTTGCGGCGGCCACAAAGGGAGGAAGTATCGGGATCTGGCTGGACAATCCGGGAAGAGGTACAAAGATTGCCGGCATACCGGTTGGCGTGACAGGTGGGAAAAATAGCTGGGAAAAATTTAACAGCGCAATTAAGAATGTTTCGGGCAGTCATGATGTATTCATTACATTCCCCGCAGGTACAGACGGCGATATTCTGATCCGGCAGCTTGTTTTCAGGTCAAACAAATAATCCTTCATGATAAGAAGTGTCATCCATAGTGTTTCGAAAGGTTTTCTTGCCTTGATTATCCATAGTATTTCGAAAGGTTGCCTTGCCCTGGTTATCCTCCTCCTTTCGGCAGAGCTGCCCGGCCGGGCGCAAAATCCCATTATCCGGGATCAGTTTTCGGCCGATCCATCCGCAAGAGTTTTTGGGGACAGCGTTTACCTGTATCCATCACATGATATCCCCGTCGTCAACGGGAAAGGACGGCCAGGGTGGTTCTGCATGCAGGATTATCACGTTTTTTCTTCGGCCGGACTTATGGACTGGGCCGATCATGGCGTCATTGTAAGCCAGGATAAAGTTCCCTGGGCCGATCCGTCAGCATATAGCATGTGGGCGCCGGATTGTATCGCCGCAAATGGCAAATACTATTTTTATTTCCCCACAAAGGCCAAAGATACGATTTTCGGAAAAGGGTTTTCCATCGGGGTTGCCATAGGGGACAGACCTTCAGGTCCCTTTATACCGCAAGCCCAACCCATTGCCGGTGTTCATGGCATCGATCCCAACGTCTTCGTCGATAGGGACGGACAGGCATATCTATATTGGGCGGAAGGAAAGATCTATGTGGCAAAGCTAAAACAGAATATGCTGGAGCTGGCGTCTGAGCCGAAGGTGCTGAGTGAACTGCCGGAAAAGGGATTGAAAGAGGGGCCTTACCTGTTCGAGCGAAAAGGGATTTATTATCTCACCTATCCGCATGTGCAGAATAAAACGGAAAGGCTGGAATATGCTATCAGTAATAACCCGACGGGGCCGTTCAAATTCGGCGGTGTCATCATGGATGAATCACCCACCGGCTGCTGGACCAATCATCAATCCATCATTTCTTATAAAGGGCAGTGGTATTTATTTTACCATCACAATGACCTTTCTCCCGATTTCGATAAGAACAGATCGGTTCGGATCGATAGTTTGTTCTTCGAGCCGGATGGAGCCATCCGAAAAGTAATTCCTACGCTGAGAGGGGTGGGAATTACGAAAGCCACCGGGCAGATACAGATCGACAGGTACAGCCATATCAGTGATAAGGGCGCCGCAATTGCCTTCCTCGATACGACAGATCGGTTCAAAGGTTGGAAAACGGTTTTCGACAGGTTAGGCGGCTGGATTGAATACGATAAGGTGGACTTTGGAACGGACGGATCAGATGCCATGGTAGTGAAGGCCTGTTCGAAGACAGGCGGTACCCTGGAGATCAGCGTGGATGATATCGGCAGTCCCGTGATCGCACATATCATAATCCCCCAGGGCAATACCTGGACACTAACAAAGACATCCTTGAGCCATCGGGTCACAGGAGTTCATAACCTGATAGTGAAAATGACGGCGAATGCACAGGTGGAAGTCGACTGGTTAAGTTTCGGAGCACACAACCCCATCCTCTTCGCCGACGTCCCCGACATGTCGATGGTCCGGGTGGGAGACACCTACTACATGAGCAGCACCACCATGCACCTGAGCCCCGGGCTGCCGATCATGCGATCGAAAGACCTGGTGAACTGGGAGCTGGTCAGTTATGCGTATGATACGCTGGCCCATATCGACGAACTGGATCTTACTAACGGAAAAAGTACCTATGGCAGAGGCTCCTGGGCCAGCAGTCTTCGTTACCATAATGGAACCTTTTACGTCAGCACCTTTGCCCAGACCACGGGTAAAACATACGTGTATTCTACTAAAAATATAGAGAAGGGCCCCTGGAAAGCGGCTTCCTTCAAACCGGCTTATCATGATCATTCTCTCTTCTTTGACGATGATGGCCGGGTTTACCTCATCACCGGAGCAGGCAAGCTGCGGCTGATCGAACTGAATGCCGATGCTTCCGGGGTAAAACCGGACGGCATAAACCAGGTACTGATAGAAAATGCCAGCGCGCCTTCGGGCGCCAGCGGCGGTCTTCCCGCGGAGGGCTCCCAACTGTTCAAGATCTACGGGAAATATTATTTATTCAATATCACCTGGCCGAAAGGGGGCATGCGCACCGTCGTCATTCATCGCGCCGATAAGATCACCGGTCCTTATGAAGGCAGAGTGGCGCTGCAGGATAGGGGGGTGGCGCAAGGCGGACTGATCCAGGCAACCGACAGCACTTGGTACGCCTATTTGTTCCGGGACTTTGGCGCCGTAGGCCGTATCCCCTACCTGGTGCCAGTCAAATGGGTAGACGGCTGGCCGGTGCCGGGCGGAGTTCCGGAAACCCTGGACCTTCCGGCCAACAAGAGCTTGATCCCGGGCATCGTCGCATCCGACGAATTCTCCCGACACAAAGGGCAGCCGGCCTTACCACTGGTATGGCAATGGAACCACAATCCCGATAATAGCTTGTGGTCGGTCAGCGAAAGAAAAGGCTATTTACGGTTAAAGACCGGACGGATCGATACCTCCTTCGTCCTCGCACGAAATACCCTGACCCAACGTACCATCGGACCCGTCTGTTCCGGTAGTACCTTGATCGACGCCTCCTCCATGAAAGACGGCGACTTTGCCGGGCTGGCCTTATTGCAAAAAAAATACGGCCTGGTCGGCGTGAAAGTCGAAGGCGCAACCCGGTCGGTCGTGATGGTCAGCGCGGAGGCCGGACCGGCATCCGACATACAAATAATTCCATTGACCGGCAACAAAGTATATCTAAAAGCCGAATGCGATTTCACGGATAAAACAGATAAGGCCGAATTCTTTTATAGCCTGGATGGCAAGACATGGCTTTCCATAGGCCAGCCCCTTCATATGGCCTATACCATTCCCCATTTTATGGGCTATCGTTTAGGTTTGTTCAATTATTCGACCCTGACTCCCGGCGGATATGCCGATTTCGATTTTTTCCATATTACAGGCCAGTTGACAAAAACCGATCAATGATGAAACCCTTGCATTATTTTATTGCCCTTGTTGCGATTTTTCCGTTCTTCCCACAAACCGGCGTTAAGGCACAAACTGCCTCGCAGCCGACGATCACCTTAAGACTGGACCAGCCGGGTCACGCGGTTTCACCCAAATTATATGGCCTGATGACGGAGGAAATCAATTATTCCTATGACGGAGGTTTGTATGGGGAATTGATTCGCAACCGTGCTTTCAGGAACAACCCGATGGCGCCGGATAACTGGTCATTGGTGGAGGACGGAGGCGCCAAAGGCGCTGTCTCCCTCGACCGGCAGAATCCGGTAAACCAGGCACTTCCGGTCTCCCTGCGTCTGGAAGCCCATCAATCAGGCGACAGAATTGGCGTCGCCAATGAAGGTTATTGGGGTATCCCGGTGAGACCAAAAACGGCTTATTCCGTTTCCTTCTATGCGAAAGCCACCGTGACAGCCGCATTGACGATATCGATAGAGAGTAAGGACGGAAAAACAACTTACGCCCGTGCCCAAAGTGCCGCCATCGGCAGTGGTTGGCAGCAGTACCGGCTTACGCTGACAACGGCAGATGATATATCACCGACAGCAGACACGCGATTTGTCATAGCGGCCAAAGACACCGGCACCTATTGGTTCAACCTGGTATCGGTATTTCCACCAACCTATAAGAATACACCCAACGGAAACCGGCCCGACATCATGCAGTTGCTGGCGGAGATGAAACCTGCCTTTCTGCGTTTCCCCGGTGGTAATTACCTGGAAGGCGAATATTTCAACAGCCGCTTCGACTGGAAAAAGACAATCGGCCCACTGGATCAGCGCCCCGGCCACCCTGGCCCCTGGGGCTATCGGTCCACAGACGGCATGGGCCTCTATGAATTTCTGATGTGGTGTGAAGACCTTAAAATGGAACCACTGCTGGCTGTCTTTGCCGGCTATACGCTAAAAGGAGATTATTTCAACGATCCCCGTTTCCTGCAACCCTTTATCGATGAAGCCCTGGACGAGATAGAATACGTTATGGGCGACCAGTCTACCAAATGGGGCGCAGTACGCGCCCGTGACGGGCATCCGGCGCCATTTCCGCTAACATATGTCGAAATAGGCAATGAAGACGGCTTCGACCGGTCAGGCAGTTATGGACAACGTTTTGATCTGTTTGCGGCAGCCATCCGGGCAAAGTATCCTCAGTTGAAGATCATTTCGACAGTAGGAGGGAAGAATGACTGGCTTTCTGCCCGCCACCCACTGCCCAAAACAAATCCCGACCTGGTGGACGAACATTTCTATCGCAGCTCCATCGAGATGCAGGAGATGGCGACATTATATGACCACTATGACCGCAACGGCCCAAAGGTATTTGTAGGAGAATGGGCCAGCAGGGAAGGATTCCCCACCACCAACCTGAATGCCGCCCTGGGCGACGCGGCTTTCCTGACCGGGCTCGAACGAAATTCAGATCTGGTGCTCATGTCGTGTTATGCGCCGCTGTTCGTGAACGTGAACCCGGGCGGCATGCAATGGAAATCGGACCTGATAGGGTATAACACCCTTTCCAGCTTCGGCTCTCCTTCCTACTATGTGCAAAAAATGTTCAGCAACAACACGGGTGACCTAACGGTGCCCATCGAGGCAAACAACCTGCCCACCCAGATCAAAAAGCCGAATGCCAAAGATTCTGCACGGGGAGTACTGCCAGTGACAATACCGGCAATGTTCTTTTCCGCCACCAGAGATTCGAAAACCCGGAAACTGTACCTGAAGGTGGTCAACGCCTCACCTGCTGCACAGAATATCAGCATCGACCTCAGCGGCAGCGAAAAGATAATGCAGGAAGGCACGGCCGTCACGCTGGGGTCGGACAGTCCGGAAAATACAAATTCTATTACCGAACCAAATAACATCGTCCCTGCGACCCAGCAGGTTAAAGGCCTTGGAAAAAAGTTCCGGCAAAGTTTCCCCGCTTGGTCCGTGACAGTACTGCAACTGCAACTGCGATAAAATTAACGTTAAAACAATTGTCTATGTCTTTACTTGTCCCAAAGTCGATGCCATTACTTATCCCCAAGCCGATGTCATTACTTGTCCCGAAGGCCATCGGTACTTTCATTTTGGCTGCTGTCCTGGTTACCGGTCCGGCATTCGGCCAGCAAACCGGGACCGCATCCCTACCTTCATTGAAATCAGCATATCGCAACGATTTCCTCATCGGTGCCGCGCTGAATATGCGCCAGATTGATGAAAAAGACCCCGCTGCCACCGCGCTGATCGCGCAGCAATTTAATGCCCTCACACCCGAGAACAGCATGAAGGCCGCCATCATTCACCCCGGCTGGGACCGGTATAATTTCGATGACGCTGACAGGATCGTTCAGTTCGCCGAAAAATATCACCTGAAGGTCAACGCCCACAACCTTATCTGGCATAGCCAACTGCCTCCATTCGTATCCCACATACAGGATGCAGACTCCCTGCGTCACTTCTTCACCGACCATATCACGACCATAGCCGCAAGGTATGACGGGAAAGTCTATTCGTGGGACGTCGTCAACGAGGCGCTGAATGAGGACGGAACGCTCCGTAAATCCATCTACCAACAGCGGCTCGGTGACGACTATATCGTAGAAGCCTTTCGCCTTGCACAAAAGGCAGCCCCGCATACCCTCCTGTATTATAACGATTATAACATCGAGCATGGTAAGAAACGGGAAGGCGCCATCGCCCTGATCAAAAAAATCCAGGCTGCCGGCGTTCGTATCGATGGCGTAGGCATACAGGGACATTGGAGCGCCGCTCACATCCCCCTGGAAGACATCGAAAACAGCATCCGTGAATTCTCTGCACTGGGAGTAAAGGTTATGTTTACCGAGCTGGACCTCTCCGTGCTGCCCAGCCCGTGGAACCGCAACACGGCCGACGTCGGTCAGCAAGCAGCGTATGCCGATAAAATGAACCCGTACGTCAACGGGCTACCGGATTCCGTTTCCGCACAGTTGGCAAAGGGCTATGAAGATCTGTTTCGTCTTTTCATGAAATACAAAGAAAAGATCAGCCGCGTCACGTTCTGGGGGGTGGATGACGGGCAGTCCTGGTTGAACGGCTTTCCTATCCGAGGACGGACCAATTACCCGCTTCTTTTCGACAGACAGTTAAAACCCAAGGCGGCCTTCTATAAAGTAATCGCAGTAGCAGGTGAAACAGGAACCAGATGAAAATATTTTTAAATATTTCATTTCCCATGGGCAGTCGCCCTATTTTAAAGTACGCGTTTCGCGTTTGTATAGTGCTGTTTTTTGCCATAGACGCGATTGGGCAGCAGCCTGCCCCTGCATTTAAGCAGCCTGTCCCCGTATTTAAACAGGCTTCCACAGTTATACCATTTGCGCTTTCGGATGTCAGGCTGATGGAAAGCCCCTTTTTGGAGGCGCAGCGAACCGATGCAAAATATATTCTTGCACTGGATGAAGATCGCCTGCTTGCTCCATTTTTAAAAGACGCTGGTATTCCTCCGCTGAAGCCGAACTATGGCAACTGGGAAAGCCAGGGATTGGACGGTCATATTGCCGGACATTATCTCAGCGCCGTGGCACAGATGTATGCCGCCACCGGCGATACCGTTTTCCTTAACCGGCTCAACTATATGCTTGGCTGGCTGGAGAAATGTCAGGAACGGAACGGCAATGGTTATGTAGGCGGCATTCCGGATAGCAGGCAATTGTGGAAAGAAATAGCCGCAGGCAGGGTGAATGCCGTTCGGAGCCGCTGGGCGCCCTGGTACAATCTGCACAAACTTTATTCGGGCCTGGTAGACAGTTACTTTCTCACGGGCAGCAGCGAGGCTAAAAGAATATTGGTGCGGCTGACCGACTGGTGTTTAAACCTTACATCCGGACTTAGCGATGCTGAGATGGAGCAAATGCTGGGCGAAGAACAAGGGGGCATGAATGAAGCCTTAGCCAATGTAGCGTATATTACCCGTGATCCGAAGTATCTGGTACTGGCAAGACGTTTCTCCCACCGGGCGATCCTGCGGCCATTGATGAATCGGGAAGATTCCCTGACCGGGCTGCATGCGAATACGCAGATCCCGAAGGTCGTAGGCTTTATGCGGATCGCACAACTGACCGGAGACAGCAGTTGGGCGCATGCGGCCGATTTTTTCTGGAAAACCGTGACCCGCCACCGGACCGTGGTGTTTGGAGGCAACAGCGTCCGGGAACACTTTAACCCCACTGACGACTTCAGCTCCATGCTCGGATCCCGGGAAGGACCGGAGACCTGCAACAGCTATAACATGCTGAAACTCACCAGGCAACTTTTCTTATCCAATCCCATCAGCTCATACATGGATTATTATGAGCGCACCCTGTACAACCACATCCTTTCTTCCCAAAACCCAAAGGGCGGTTTTGTTTACTTCACACCCATCAGGCCAGGTCATTACCGGGTTTATTCCTCGCCCCAGCAGTCGTTCTGGTGCTGCGTGGGTACGGGAATGGAAAATCATGGAAAATACGGGGAGCTCATCTATGCACATAAAGACGACCAGCTTTATGTGAATCTGTTTATACCGTCGGTCCTCAATTGGAAGGAGAAAGCCCTGCGGCTTACCCAACAGACCTCCTTTCCCTTTTCCGATACAACCTCTTTGACACTATCGCTTGGGCAAAGCCGGCGGCTCGTACTGAAATTGCGGTGTCCATCATGGATCGACGGAGTTATGTCGGTTTGGGTGAACGGAAGGTATCTCAATGTCCGGCCAGACAAAGATGGCTATCTCTCTATTGATAGAGCCTGGAAAAATAAAGACCGCATTGTACTTCATCTACCTATGGCTACCAGGGCCGAGACGCTGCCGGACGGAAGCCGTTGGGCGGCTTTTCTCCATGGACCCATCGTATTGGCGGCTCCGGCAGGAACAATGGACCTGGACGGACTATGGGCAGACAGCAGCCGATGGGGACATATTGCCCGGGGAAAGATGCCACCGTTGGATCAAGCGCCTATACTTGTTATGGATTCACCCTCTTCCGCCGAAATGCCGCGCGAAACAGATTCTTCAAAGCTGACCTTCAGCTTGCGCATAACACCAGACGATAGTATGCGCCTTATCCCTTTTTTCCAGTTACAGGAAGCCAGGTACATTCTATATTGGCCCTATGCGTCCCGCGACGAGATACCACAGATCAGGGCGGCGAGGAAAGCGAAAGAAGCCGCCAAACAACAGACCGAAGCAGCGACTATCGATGTCGTATACGCCGGGGAACAACAGCCGGAATCAGACCACCGGTATAAAGGAGAGAATAGCAGCACCGGCTTTTTCAAAGAGCAGCACTATCGGACCACCAGTGCCTGGTTCAGTTATGAACTTAACAATGCAGGCCTGCAGGGAAAGAAAATAAGCTTCACATATTACGCAGCGGATAAGAACCGGCAATTCGACGTCGTTGTTAACGGACAGAAAGCAGGAACAATCGACCTTCATCGGTTGGAAGATTCAGCGTTCATGGACTACCGGATCGACCTTCCCGCTGCCTCCCTTGGGCAAAAGACCATCACGGTTATGTTCAGGGCAGCTCCGGGTTCGACGACAGGCGGGATCTACGAAGTCAGGCTTCTTAAATGATATTGCAGGATGGGCTAGTATCTTGCGAAAATCTTATAGCCTCACAACAATTTGTTTCCCGGTATAACCAACTTCTTTATCAGGTGTCTCTGTCGTATCGGGACCACTGCCTTTGCCTGGTCTCACCAGTACGATCTTGAATTTTCGGTTGTCCGGCATTCCGGGAAAACTTCCTTTTCGGTCGGTGATGGTCAAAGACCTTTTTGCATTATTCCAACGGAAGGTAATCGTGGAGTAAATCCCCTTCTCGTAGTTGTAATTGTCGGTCTCGTCTTCATACAATACAAATTCTCCGTCGGCGCCCGGATATACTCTTATTTCCAGATGATCCCATTTCTTCTCTGCTGCGTACTGTACCTTTGGCCCGATCGGCAGAATGGAGCCGGCTTTGATATATAATGGGATAAGATCAAGCGGCGTTGCTTTGTTGATGCTTGCGCCCCCTGCTACCGGCTCCCCTGTCCAGAAGTCATACCAGCCCGCCGCCTGAGGCAGATAAACGGATGTTGTTTTGTCGACGCTGAAATCTTCGGCCCAGCCGGTATCTTGTCCGTCGGCGACTTTTTTCAAATACATGGGGTCCGTTACAGGGGTTACAAGAATGGATTTGCCAAACATATATTCGCTGTTCATTTCCCGGCATTTTTTATCCGCAGCGAAATCCATGACCAGGGCTCGCATCATGCTCGACTGGCCGGTAGTGACCTGCCAGGAAGTGGAATAGATATAAGGAAGCAGCCTATACCGGAGATTGATCGAGTTTTCGATGGCATCATACACCTTATCGCCTTTTTTACCGAACTGGTAGATTTCGCGCGGCGCGTCGGCGCCGTGAGAGCGCATCATAGGACAGAAGGCGCCGAATTCTACCCACCTGGCGTACAGTTCCCGGTATTCAGGATCGGCTAGTTTTTTTCTGAACTTGTTTAAAAAGAAACCACCCATGTCGCTATTCCAATAGGGAACACCGGAAAGGGAAAAATTAAGCCCTGTCGGGATCTGGTGTTTCAAGGTTTCCCAGGAGGCGTTGATGTCCCCTGACCAGGTATTGGCCCCATATCGCTGCTGGCCGGCAAAGGCGGAGCGTGTCAGGATAAATACCCGTTTATCGGATGTGACCCGCCGCTGGTGCTCCGATACGCCGCCTACCGTCATTAATGGATAGGCGTTGCGGACTTTCCGGAACGAGCCGAGATAGGTCTTGTTATCGAAGTCAGAGGGTTTAAAGTCAAGATGATCGGGCTCGGAAGAATCCATCCACCATCCATCGATGCCCTGGGAGAACAGGCCCTGGTTCGCATACTTCCAGTAAATATCACGGGCTGCAGGGTTATAGGCATCATATACTCTTACACCGGAGGGATACTCCCGGTTCGGAGGCCATTTTTCGGATCCTGATTCCGGCCAGGTGAGAAAATCGAGTAGCATGTTCTTATCCTTCAACTCGCGGTAAGGTTTGGTCTGCGGACCAAAGGAAGACCAGATCGAGATGATCATATGCGCGTTGAGGTCATGGACATCCTTCACCATCTTCGCCGGATTGTAAAACTCCGGGTTCTGGAAATCCATAGCATTCCAGAGGTAGTTGTTGCCCCAGTATTGCCAGTCCTGGATGATGCCATCCAGCGGCACGCCCAGCTCCCGGTATTTTCGGACAACACCCACCAGTTCATCCTGGCTTTTATAACGTTCCTTACTTTGCCAGTATCCATAGGTCCATAATGGAAACATCGGCGCCTGACCCGTCAGTTCGCGCATACCCCTGATCACGCCATCTGCATTACCGCCAACCATAAAATAATAGTCGATAATATCGCCGACGTCCGATCTGAACCTTGTTTCACCCGGGCTGTCGCTAAAAGTAGTGGGCGAATAATTGTCCCAGAAAACCCCATATCCTTTTACGGATTGAAAGAAAGGTATGGCGTCATCGGTGTTGCCCTGCACCAGGTGATACTGCTGGTTGCGCTGGCTCATATTTCCTCTTTGGTGTTGCCCAAGCCCGTAAATAGGTTCTTCGGGGTCCAAAACAAAAGATTGCGAAATGTTGAAAGTATTGTTGCCGGCATCGTTGAAGGGGGTGAAACTGGTAGTTCCTGCTTTCTCTTTCAAAAGGGATCCAAAAGCAATTTCGCCCGTTGCCTGGTCCAACGTAATGCTCAGCTTATCACTCTTCAGATTGATCCTGTTACCGGCTGCTGTTAGACGGAATGGGGTCTTTTCGGGTGTTTTGATTACCGAAAGACTTTCCTTCACAGCCGACCTGCCTATTGGGTTTTTTATGATCCTGACGATGGAAGGGCTATAGAACTGTATTTCCACCTCATTGCCGTTTACCTCAGCTTTTACTCCCTGGTCGGTCTTATGGTAAGACTGGGCGTTGACGTTGGTTACCATTGCCAGGATCAGCAGTAGGATTGGATAAATATATTTCATAATTATTCGTAGTTGAAGTTTAAAATATAGTTGATAGCGGCAGTCATTTATCTGCTTTTGAATTTCCACCAGTCGAAATTGAACAGGTTTCCCCCGTTGCCTTTGAACACAAAGTACAGATCGTGCAAGCCTTTTACCTTTTTTACCGGGCATGACTGCGTAACCCACCCGGAATGGTCGCCCGAATTTTCGATTTTCAATAGTCCGATGACAGGCCCATCGAGGGCGTCCCGGTGGATTTCAAGGGCAGCTTCGGCTCCGTCGGCCGTTATGCCGGCCTCAAAGGACCGGGCGCCATTTTGGAAATCCACATCCCGCAGTTTTATATAGTCGCCATTGTCGATGCCCGTTACGTAAACGCCGGTTGAAGAGTCTGTTTTCGTCTCCACCCCTTCCTCCCAGGCAATGGTCTCGGCCTCCACGCGGGAGAAAGGATTGATGGTTCCAACCCCTTTTGCGATACCGACAGATGGTTTGATTGGCGGAATGCTGCCGTCTGCGTTATACTCCAGCTCATCCGCGCAAACCGATCGGGTAAATCCTCCCCCTCCGGGCAGTCCGCCGTTGTGATAGAACAACCAGGTCTTTCCTTTATAGTCTACGAGACCAGGATGGTTAGTGAAGGCGCCGCCCTTTTGGATCTCGTGCATGATCGTATCGCGGTACATCCAGGGACCTGTAGCGGAAAGACTGGTAGAATAGGCAAGGTGTTCAGGCACACCACCGGCAGGATACAATAAATAGTATAGACTTTGCCGCTTATACAGCCAGGGGCCCTCTTCATAGGAGGAAGGCCGTTTGTCCGCGCCCTTGACCCGGTAGTGGAAACCTTCTTTGGTAAGCGGAACTTTCACGACCCCCAGGTCATGGTCATAAGAGACCATGTCTTCGTTGAGCTTTACGTACCATAGGTCGGGATTACCCCAATACAGATAGGCCTGCCCATCGTCGTCGATAAATACAGTTGGGTCTATATCGCCCCAGTGTGCCGCCACAAGAGGTTTGCCAAGCGCATCTATGAAGGGACCCGTGGGCTTGTCTGATACCGCCACGCCGATGGCCATCCTTTTTGTCGTCCTGTCATTTACGCATACATACCAGTAAAATTTCCCATTCCGGTAAATGCACTGGGAAGCCCAGGCATCTTTGACTGCCCAGGAAAATGTTTTCAAAGACAGGGGCGAGCCGCGGTCGGTCCAGTTGACCATATCCGTCGTGGAATAGACATGCCAGTCTTTCATCGTAAACCAGGTAGAAGCGTCTTCGTCGTGGCCGGTATAAAGAAATAAAGTATCCTTATATACCATAGGGGCAGGATCGGCGGTATAGATAGTCTGGATGATGGGATTTTGTGCATGGAGTGTGATTAGCAACGTGGGCATACAGGCTATTGTCAATATTATCCTTTTCAAAGCGGCAAGTTTTATGGAAACTGTTATTGCAATTATATGTCAATTTAACAATAATTATTTCAATCGATTGAAATTTATTTGAGTGGGAGAAATAACAGAATCATACCCCTGCCAACAAAAGGCATTCCGGGAGCAGAAAGCTATCTCATGAATTATTTCGACAACATGAAAGCTAAATTTGCGGATAAAGGAATACCTTTCCTGATGGAAGTATATGGAGCATACCGGCGAACTACCCCCAAAGATTTCGCTATTCACAATGATGCAGTGGACTATTGGATAACCTTTAACACCAAACAGGCCCCCGCCCGAAAATATCCTCGTAAATGAAAAAATATTCTATACTGATCCTGTTTACATCGGTGATGTCGGCAACAACGGCAAGGTCACAGCAAATCAATCGTTTCTTTCCTGAAAAAGACCTGGTCAGCACCGGTATTTATTATTACCCAGAACATTGGAAGGAAGAACAATGGGAACGCGATATTGCGAGAATTGCTGAAATGGGCTTTACGTTTGTCCACCTGGCTGAATTTTCCTGGTTTAAGATGGAGCCTGAAGAAGGGAAATTCGATTTTACCTGGCTTGACAAGGTGATAAGCCTCTGCGAGAAATACAAGTTAAAGGTGTTGATGTGTACGCCTTCTGCTACCACTCCGGCATGGATGCGAGCTGCCTACCCCGAAACCTTTATCATGGACGGACATTATATCCGGGGCGAGCATGGTACTCGCGGATTAGGGTCGATAGTCAACCCCACGTATCGGCGGTTTGTTGAAAAGATCGTGGACGAAATGGCAAGGCGTTACGGGAGGAATGAAAATATCATCGGATGGCAGCTTGATAACGAACCCGATGCCAAACCTGACTATAGCCCTTCCTCCCAGGAGACATTCCGATTATGGTTAAAGAACAAATACAAAACCATCGACGCCTTGAATGCCGCCTGGGGAGCGGCCTTCTGGAGCCAGTGGTACAATAATTTCGACCAGGTTATTATCCCCAATACCACCCTGGTCGGCTGGTGGGGCAATAATCCCCATGCTTTGCTGGATTTTAAACGGTATTCGGCAGACGCACAGGCTGAATTCCTGGATTTTGAAGCCGCCGTTTTGCGTAAATTCATTTCCCCCAACCAGTTTGTGACTACCAATTACACGGCCGTCTCCACCGGAGCTGATCCCAGGCTTACAAAAAAACTCGATTTTGCTACCTATACAGCCTATCCCAATGGAGGTACTGACAATCTCGGCGATCAGGGTTTCCGGCTCGGGAACGGCAGGGTCATTCTTTTTGCCTCCGAATATTTTAAGTCGGTGGGCGGTGGGTCCGGCGTGATGGAGATTCAACCGGGACCGGTAAACTGGGGAAGTTACAACCCGCTGCTTCTGCCCGGTACTGTCCGGATGTGGTTGTATCACAGCTTTGCGGCAGGCGGAAGACTCGCTTGTTCCTACCGGTTTCGTCAAATTAACTACAGCGCAGAACAGTATCATGCCGGAGTAATAAAAACAGATGGGGTAACGGCGTCTCCCGGAGGAGAAGAATACATCCGGTTTATGAAGGAAATGAAGGTGTTACGGAACCAATATAAACCCGGAGCCAAAATGCCGGAGAAACTGGCGGTCCGTTCCACCGCTATTCTTTGGGACCTTGAAAATTTCTGGAGTATTGATAGGCAAAAGCAGACATCCCGGTGGGATGCCTGGAACTACCCCGTCAAATTTCTGGAAATAGCAAAGTCCCTGGGCGCACCGGTTAGTGTTATTCCGCCGACGGCCGATTTCTCGAAATATAAATTCCTCATCGTTCCGGCATATGAGATGGTTGACTCGGGGTTAGTGAAAAAATGGAACGACTACGCGTCTGGCGGCGGACATCTGATCATCACCTGCCGCACCGCCACCAGGGATAGCCAGGGACATTTTTGGGAAAGCGGATGGGCCGCGCCCATAGCTGGTATTATAGGAGCCCATGTGCTGGCGACCGACATGCTCCCGGGGTCAGCCAGGGGCGAAGTTCTCATGGGATCCTCCCATTACTCCTGGAACACTTGGGCAGACCTGCTGGTACCGGATAAAAATACGGAAGTACTGGCGACTTATGATAACCAATTCTACAAAGGCAGCGCCGCGGTTGTAAAACGGAAAGTCGGCAAAGGCACTGTAACTTACATCGGAGCAGATACCGATGGGGCCGGGCTGGAAAAGGAACTGCTCCGGGAACTATATGCCGATGCCGGCGCCACTTCGGAGAACTACCCCCAGGGGGTGTATGTTTACTGGCGCGACGGTTTTTACATTGCTGTAAATTATTCTTCCGCTGAGGTTGCCATGAACCTGCCGGCGAATGTCAATATTCTGATCGGCGAAAGAACTTTGCCTCCTGCGGGGGTTTTGGTCTGGAAAGAATAACGGCGGCGCCTTATTTGGTATGCAGGGTCCGATAAGCCAATTGTCGGTAAATGAAGGAAATCTCCTGCACTATTGTCAGGAAATCATAATAATTCGATTAATTTGGGGGGATCTTGACCCACTTTCACTGTATGGATAATCAAAAAGAGGTTACTATTTATGACATCGCCAGAAATCTTAAAGTGTCTCCATCCACTGTGAGCAGGGCTTTGAAGGACGACCCGACCGTCAGCAAAAAGACAAGGAAAAAGATCTTTGAGACGGCGGCTCAAATGGGCTATCGTTCTAACCTCTTTGCCAGAAGCCTTAGGCAGCAGAGCACATCGACCATTGGCGTAATAGCCTTCGATCTGAACAACGGCGTCATGTCCTCTATCCTGTCGGGTATTGAGAAAATAGCCAATGAAACCGGATATGGCGTCATCATAACCGATTCTTCACTCAGCGCGGCAAAAGAGGCGCTGAATGCTGAGAACCTCTTTCAAAGACGGGTCGATGGGGTCATTGCCTCCCTTGCGCCTGATTCGAAAGAACGCGACCATTTCAAACCTTTCATTGAAAAGCACATTCCTCTGGTATTCATAGACGGTGTCAGCGGAATACCGGACAGCACGTCGGTGATCATCGATAACGCAATGTGTGGCTATATAGCCACCACACATCTGATCGAACAAGGTTGCCGCCGGATCGCACATGTCACCCCGGATCTCCGGCATGACATCTATTCGCTCCGGTACGAGGGCTATTTGGATGCATTGCGGGAAAATGAGATACCCTTTGATGAAAGTTTGGTGTTGACAGCCGCTCCTACCGAGGAAGCCAGTGAAGAGGCTGCAAAAAAGATCATGGACTTAAAGCCTTTGCCGGACGGTGTATTCGTCTCCAATGACTTTGCTGCTGCTGTCTGTATAAGATCATTTTTGGATCATGGCATCAAGGTTCCCGGAGATGTGGCGGTGATAGGTTTCAACAACGATGTGATCGGCAAATTGATAAGTCCTACATTAAGTACCGTTAACTACCCGGGAAAGGAAATGGGGGAGACTGCGGCAAGACACCTCGTCAATCAATTAAAAGGCACGGTTAATATCGGTAGCATCAGCACTTTGACTATCCGGACTGATCTGATCGTCAGACAATCTTCCCTGAAAAATGGAAAAGATCCTGCCTGATCTTTTCCCGGGTCAATTCCCTTTTTTTAACGACGACTTACGGATGATAAGGCCGGAATTGATGATAATCGTACTTATATCCTGGATGCTGCTGATGCCTTTCAGATGGTTGACCAGGCTCCTGGCCGCCACCTCGCCCATCTCTTTACCGGGGTAATTAATAGTGGTGAGGGCCGGCTCTATCAGTTGCCCGATAGCATCATTATTGAACCCCACGATGGCTATGTCGTCAGGGATGTTGATATTATTTTCCTTTAGGGTCCGCATGCAAACGGCCGCCACAAAATCATTCGTTATAAATGCTCCATCGGGCCTTGGATGCATATCAAGTATCTTCAGGCCGGATTCAATACCGGCCTTTTCGCTTAAGTTATTGACTATAAGCAGATTTTCGTTATAGACAATGTTATTGTCAGACAGCGCCTTACAATATCCCCGGTATCTGTCCGCATATACATTGCGGGCGAGGCTGGAAGTGACATGCACGATCCTTCTGCAGCCTTGCTCTATCAGATGCTGTGTGGCCTGGTAGCCGGACTTATAGTTGTCGATGACAACAACAGTGCTGTCTTTCAGTTGTTCGACACGGTCGAAAAATATGACGGGCACCCCCTTCTCAATAAAAGGCCGGAAATGGTCAAGATTTGTCGTATCGAAGGAAAGAGAGGTGATCAGGCCATCTACTCTCTTATGAAAAAGGTTTTTCGCGTTGGCGACTTCTCTTTCGAAGCTTTCGACTGAGTGCGCGATGATAAGGTCATAGCCGGCATTGGCAGTGATCTTTTCCACACCTGTCAATACGGAATTGATGAAGTTGCTGTGAAGCTCATGAACCATGAAACCAATTGTATTTGTCTGCTGATTCCGCAGGTTGCTGGCATAAGGATTGCCCCGGTAGCCGATCTTTTCCGCATGATCGATGATCATTTTCCTTGTCTTTTTGCTGACGGTCGGATCGTTCTTTAACGCCCTGCTAACTGTAGCTGTAGATATACTGAGCTGATCAGCAATGTCATAGATTGTAATCTCCCTAATTTTTGCCATTTGATCATAAACCTTATGGAAGTAAAGTTAAATTATTAATTTCAATCGGTTGAAATTTTAAAAAAACTGCTTACATTTGAGAAGCGTGTGTTTGACAGTTAATTCCAGATAGCCTATCAGCAAGGGCTGGATCTGATTTCAAAACTTTTTCCGACCCTGTCAAGACAAAAGCTATTATACCGTAAAAGAGCAATAATAGCCGATTTTTATGCAATCGTACGAAATCGGTTGTTTCCAGTAAACCGAAACTAGATCTAACGCTCCAAAAATGCACATATGAAAAGACTGCTTTTTTACTTATGCCTTTCCCTCCCCATACTGCTTGACGCCCAGACGGCAAAGATCAGGATCGATGCCGAACGGGTCATAGGACAGGTCGACCCTAATATCTATGGGGTCTTCATGGAGCCCATAGAGTTCAAACCAGGTATGTTCGGGCCAAAGGATTCAGTGGCGCATAATACAATGTATGGCACGTTATACGACCCTTCGTCGCCGGCAGCAGAACCAAATGGTTTCAACAAGAATTATATTGAAGCCATGCAGGAGTTGAAGATCGCTAACATGCGATGGCCAGGCGGCAATTATGTCTCCAGCTACAACTGGCAGGATGGCATCGGTCCCAGGAACCAGCGCCCCGTAAGAAAAGATCTCGCCTGGGGCGGTATCGATAACAATCATGTGGGTACAGATGAATGGATCGACCTGAACAGGATGATCGGAAGCGCCAACGTCGTCTGCGTCAACCTCGGTCTGGGGGAAATCAACAACGCCCGTTACTGGGTGGAGTATTGCAACCTGGAAGCAGGGACCTCGTATTCCGACCTTCGGGTCAAATACGGCCACAAAGAACCCTATCACGTAAAATACTGGTGCCTGGGTAACGAAGTGGATGGCGCCCCCTGGATCATGGGACATAAGAACGCAGAAGATTACTGTAAAGTCGCGATCGAGGCCGCCAAAGCAATGAAGGCTACCGATAACACCATCCATTTTATTGCCAATGGCTCCTCGCTGTACGACAGCACGGGAAGCTGGTTGGAATGGAACCGGAAGGTGATCAGCGAACTCACCGGCATCGCGGATTATCTATCTATCCACCGGTACTGGGACAGGTCCGATGATTATTATACGTATATAGGGCAAGGCTCCCTGGATATTGAGGACAAGATAAATACCGTACAATCCCAGGTCAACGTGATCAAGGCCCTCTATCCCCGCAGACAACCCATGCACTTGTCCGTCGACGAATGGGCGCCTTTTGGCCAGTCACTGTTGTCCACGCTGGCGGTAGCGGAATATCTGAATTCCTTTGTCCGCCATTCCGACTTTGTAAAGATGGCGAATTTCACTCTGATGACAAGCTTACTGGGAAGAGACGCCCGAAAAGGGACTTTTAGGACGCCGTTGTTCTATACTTTCCAAAAATTCTCCAACAACTGCCGCGGCGCCGCCATTGACACCTATGTATCTTGCGATACTTTCAATACGGCCAGGTACAAGGGTATCCCTTTCCTCGATGTCACAACGGTCTACGTAAAGGAGAGCAACACTTTTTTTATCAACGTCGTCAACAGACATAAGGAGACAGCTATCACAGCGGAGGTGAGCAATGTTTCGGGATCTTTTACCGGCATCGCCCAAGCCAGCCTCATCACCGGCAATGACCTGAAGGAACCTTTTTCATTCGACAAACAGTCCCGGTATCCTCCCGTAACAAAGGACCTTCGAACGAATGGCAATACCCTGTCCTGCACCTTCCCTCCGCATTCTTTCACCCAGATCAAAGTGGCCGCCAGATAATAGGGCGCGCGAAAAAAACTAAAATATTTCGATCATGAAACATTTGTTCTTCCTTGCAATGATCCTGTGCCTCGCGCGCACTAACTACGCTCAGGGACCTCTTTTACATGCGGGCCCGGGATTCGATTCGTTACATACGGATATTGCGCATGGCAGGATAGACTCGATCAGCTATCCCTCAACGACAGTAGGGACCATCCGGAAAGCATTGATCTATACGCCGCCCGGATTCTCCAAAAAAAAGAAATATCCCGTGTTATATCTGCTGCATGGCATCGGCGGCGATGAAAAGGAATGGCTCAACGGAGGGAAACCACAAGTGATCATGGATAATATTTACGCCGGTAATAAAGCCGAACCCATGATCATTGTCATGCCGAACGGAAGGGCCATGAAAGATGACCGGGCGGTCGGCAATATCTTCGACAGCGCGAAGGTACAGGCCTTTGCCCGGTTTGAGCAGGACCTGCTGAACGACCTGATCCCCTATATCGAAAAGAAATATCCCGTCCTGTCCGACAGGGAGCATCGCGCCATTGCAGGATTATCCATGGGTGGAGGACAGTCGTTGAATTTCGGACTGGGTAACCTGGACAAGTTTGCCTGGGTCGGCGGTTTCTCCTCGGCGCCCAACACGAAAAAGCCGGAAGAGCTGGTGCCCGATCCGGAACAGGCAAGACGCCTGCTCAAGCTGCTTTGGATCTCCTGCGGCGACAATGACGGGCTTATCACCTTCAGCAAAAGAACGCATGAATACCTGGACGAGCACCAGGTGCCACATATTTTTTATATCGAGCCCGGTGTCCATGATTTCAAAGTGTGGAAGAATGGACTGTACATGTTCTCACAGCTCATTTTCAAACCGGTGGATACCGCAGCATTCAAAAGCTACAGCGCCGTGGGACTGCCCGCTGCCACCAATGTCCGGCCGGCAAAATATCCGCAGATCCTGCCGGATAACCGGGTGATCTTTCGCGTCAAAGCGTCCGATGCCCAACGCGTGCAGATCGACCTGGCTAAAAAGTACGATCTGGCGAAGGATACGGGCGGCTATTGGATAGGCGCCACCGAACCGGTAAGTCCCGGTTTCCATTATTATTCTCTTTTGATCGATGGGGTAGCGCTCGCCGACCCTGCCAGTGAAACTTTCTATGGTATGGGACGCATGGCCAGCGGCATCGAAATACCCTTCAGCGGGGGCGGCTATTATGCCCTACGCGATGTTCCCCATGGCGACATCCGGATGAAAAGATATTTTTCGCCCGTTGCCAATACCTGGCGCCGGATGTATGTATACACACCCCCGGGTTACGACAGTCTTCATGACCAGCGATACCCCGTCCTTTACCTGCTGCATGGCGGCGGAGAAGATGAGAGGGGATGGGCGACCCAGGGACGGACGGACCTTATCCTGGACAACCTCATCGCCGGCAACAAAGCCAGACCTATGCTGATCGTCATGATGGACGGGAATGGCAGCGCATCGGGTTTTAGCGAGGATTTCCTTCGTCAGTTCGAGAATGAGCTGCGACGGGCCGTCATTCCCTTCGTGGAACGAAATTTCCGGGTGGCGGAAGGATCGCAGAACCGGGCATTGGCCGGTTTGTCTATGGGAGGCATCGAGACCTTGTATGGAGGGATCAGGAACACGCAGTTGTTCTCTGCATTGGGCGTATTCAGCTCCGGATGGATCCTCCCGTTGCAGCAGTCCATCGCAGACGCGCAATACGCCTGGCTCCGCGACAACGCCGCAAAGGTCAACAGTGATCTGAAGGTGTTCTGGATCGCCATGGGCGGTAAAGAAGACATCGCTTATAAGAATTGCCAGATCATGCTGGGAAAGTTCGATGAGCTGAAAGTAAAGTATACTTATTACGAATATCCCGGAGGCCATACCTGGCCCGTGTGGAGGGATAACTTGTATCACTTCGCTCCCTTGTTATTCAGATAAATTCAACTACGATGATAATACGTATAGCAGTCATTGGCATGATCATGTTCCTGTTTTTTGGAGGCCATGCCTCCGCGCAGGATAAGAATTTTTACATCTTTCTTTGTTTCGGCCAGTCCAATATGGATGGCGCCGGACACCCCGAACCCCAGGACACAACGGTAGACGCGCGGTTTCGCGTTTTGCAGGCAGTGGATTGCCCCGACCTGGGAAGGGTAAAAGGGGAGTGGTATACGGCCAGACCGCCCCTTTGCCGCTGCCATTCAGGCCTGTCCCCCGCGGATTATTTTGGCAGGACGCTGGTTGAACATCTGCCTCCGGGTATCAAAGTAGGGGTGATCAATGTGTCGGTGCCGGGATGTAAAATAGAACTGTTCGACAAAGATCATTATGGGTCTTACGCAGCTACGGCGCCGGACTGGATGAAAAATATGATCAATGAGTACGGGGGTAACCCTTACGCCCGGCTCGTAGAGATGGCGCGCCTTGCGCAAAAATCCGGTGTGATCAAAGGCATTTTGCTGCACCAGGGGGAATCCAACACGAATGACAGCCTTTGGCCGGGGAAGGTCAAGGTCGTATATGATAATCTATTGCAGGACCTGCAGCTCAAGGCTGCGGATGTGCCGTTGCTGGCCGGCGAGGTGGTAAATGAAGACCAGGGCGGCGTCTGCGCGTCTATGAATAAGATCATTGCACGGTTGCCTGCAACTATCCCTACGGCACATGTGATTTCATCGGCCAATTGTCCGGATGGGCCGGACAACCTGCATTTCAACGCAGCGGGAAACAGGATGCTGGGGCGGCGGTATGGAGGGGGAATGCTTTCTTTGCTGGGGTACCAGGTCGCAGAGGCGCCGGCGGAACCGCAGCTTCAGATCAGCGACTCGGGGTATTTTGAAAAGGCGGGCGTAAATGTAATGGTCTTCAATAGTCAGTACAACGGCATGTTCTACGACGAGAAGACAGCCGGCATCGAGATCGTCCATCACGGAGTTCGAACATCGACGGGTGGGGCGGTAAGATTGCAAAATACGCCGGAGCAGTGGGACCTGATCCCGGTCCTTCAGAGCCGCAAAGTGGATAAAGAGCATGGCGCCATCGAGGCCGTGCTGAAATATAAGGAGTATGACTTTGAGTCCCGCCTGGTAGTGACGGCTAAAGATAAAGGCGTGGAGGTGAGTGTATACCTGGACAAGCCGCTGCCGGAGAAACTGGTAGGAAATGCCGGGTTCAATCTCGAATTCCTGCCATCCGCCTATTTTGAAAAAACTTATCTCGCAGATGGAAGGCCTGGCAATTTCCCTTTATATCCATCCAGCGATACGCGGATGGAATCCCTTGACAAAAAGATCCCGCAGTTTGCCGGGCACACCACCTTCGACGATAGGGGCCGGCACGAATTCATCATTCCTTCACCATTGGCTTCAGGCCGAAACCTGGTGCTGGCGCCGGAAGATCCGGAGAGAAAGGTGCTGATCCGCAGCGCCGATGCCGACCTGATGCTGTTGGACGGCCGGAATCTGGGACAAAATGGCTGGTTCATTGTACGTAGCCTCCTGCCGGCCGGCAAGACAGGAAAAGTATTGTCCTGGTACCTGGAACCCAATGCCATCCCAGGCTGGAAACGCAAGCCGGTGATACAGTTCTCCCAGGTAGGCTATAGGCCGGACCAGGACAAGACGGCGGTGATCGAGCTGGATAAGGACGATGCGCCCCTGAAAGAGGCGGTGCTGTACAAAGTCATGGAAGACGGTTTGCCGGTAGAGCAGTTGCGCGGCCCCGTCCACGCCTGGGGCAGGTACCTGCGGTACAGCTACCAGACATTCGATTTCAGTTCCGTTAAGGATCCGGGTGTCTATTTTATAAAATATGGCAACGAAAAGACCAACGCCTTTCGTATTAATCCCGATGTATATGCGGATATCTGGCATCCTACGCTGGACGTGTGGTTCCCGGTACAGATGGACCACATGCAAGTCAACGAAGCTTACCGGATATGGCATGGCGTTCCCTTCCTGGATGACGCCTTGCAGGCGCCGGTGAACCATCAGCATTTCGACGGATACAGCATGGGACCCTCCACACAAACAAAATATAAGCCGCTGCAACGTATACCGGGTCTGGCCGTCGGTGGCTGGTTCGACGCCGGCGACTTCGATATCCAGACGGGATCGCATTGTGATGCCGTGCTGGCGCTGGTAGATACGTGGGAGAAGTTCAAACCGGGTCGTGATGAGACATTCATCGACTACCCCACAAAGTATGTGGATATCCATCGACCGGACGGGAAACCGGATATTTTACAACAGATCAGGCATGGCGTGCTGAACATGGTCGCCCAGGTGAAGAACATCGGCCACCCCGTGAGAGGCATCGTTGTACCCAACCTGCATCAATATCATCATTTGGGCGATGCCTCTACCGAGACGGACAATCTCCCTTATAATCCTCACCTCAAACCTTTTCAGACGGATGGCAAGTCCAGCGGTACGATGGACGACCGGTGGGCCTTTACGGAAAGGACGGTATTCCTGGATTATTACACCGCAGCCGCCCTGGCAGCGGCCAGCCGTGCGTTAAAAGGTTTTGACGATACGCTGGCCCAACAAAGCCTCTACTATGCGAAAAAGCTGTGGAACGAAGATGATAGCCTGAGCAAAAAAGATACTTCCCGTTTTGCGGCCATGTTCCGCAGAAACCTGCAAATGACGGCGGCCCTTCAATTGTACATTACCACGAAAGACCAACATTATGCCACAGCGTTTCAGACCGCCATCTGGCAGACGCTGGACAGGTCCGTACAGTTCGGCATGATGACGGCCCTCCAGGCCTGCCCGTACATGGACGAAGATTACCGGAACAAGCTACGCCCTTATGTGGCCCGATTCAAAGAGATGAGTGACGGCTACACACGGCAAAACCCATATGGCGTGCCTATGGCTACCGGCGGCTGGGGCGGTAATGGCGGCATCGTCAATTGGGCGATAACCTGCTATTACGCCCATCATCACTTCCCGGATATCATGGGTGGGGCCTATCTCTATCGTGGGCTCGACTATCTGTTTGGCTGTCATCCTTATTCCAACATTTCTTTTGTCTCGTCTGTCGGTACGCATTCCAAAAAGATCACGTACGGCAATAACCGGGCTGATTTCAGCTTCATAGCCGGTGGTGTCGTTCCCGGGATCCTGATCCTAAAGCCTGACTTTCCCGAGAATAAGGAGGACTGGCCATTCTTTTGGGGCGAAAATGAAGTAACGGTGGGCATTTGCGCCAACTATATCTTCCTCTCGGCAGCGGCGGCTGAGACATCCCGTTAAGCAAATTAAAAACCGTCATGCTGAAATGAAAAATTATGTATTAGTTGCAGGCTTGCTCTTTTCCTTGCCTTGCCTGGCGCAAAAGCCAGCCTATCTGAACAGGGATCTACCTTCGGAAGAAAGGGCAAAAGACCTGGTTGCACGATTGACATTGGAAGAAAAAGCATCTTTGATGCAGGACCAGTCACCGGCCATCCCCCGGCTTGGCATAAAAAAATTCAACTGGTGGAGTGAGGCGTTACATGGCCTCGCCAATAACGATAACGTTACCGTATTCCCTGAACCGGTTGGTATGGCCGCTTCATTTGATGATACGCTTGTTTACAGGGTTTTTGATGCGGTTTCCGATGAGACCCGCGCCAGGTATCATGAGACCATAAAAAAAGGGCAGGAGAACAGGCGTTTCCTAAGCCTTTCTGTATGGACACCGAATATTAATATTTTCCGGGATCCCCGCTGGGGCCGTGGACAAGAGACATACGGGGAGGATCCTTACCTGACTTCACGAATGGGGGTGTCGGTTGTAAAAGGATTACAGGGACCGGCAGAGGCAAAATACCGGAAACTACTGGCATGCGCCAAACATTTTGCCGTTCATTCAGGACCCGAATGGAGCCGTCATACACTGGATCTTTATAACGTCAGCTCCCGCGACCTGTGGGAAACCTACCTCCCGGCTTTTAAGTCACTGGTGAAGGATGCCGATGTACGGGAAGTAATGTGCGCTTATCAACGACTGGATGATGAACCTTGCTGCGGAAACAACCGTTTGCTGCAAACTATTCTCCGTGAAGACTGGGGATTTAAATACCTGGTGGTTTCTGATTGCGGCGCTGTTACCGATTTTTATACGAGTCATAAGGTTTCGTCTGATGCCCTTCATGCTTCAGCGAAAGCTGCATTGGCAGGGACAGACGTAGAATGTGTATGGGACGGTTATGCATTTAAGAACTTACCCGGCGCCGTTGCCAAAGGATTGATTACGGAACAGGAGATCAATCGGCACCTGATACGGGTGCTCACAGGCCGGTTTGATTTGGGTGAGTTTGACGATGACGCACTGGTCCCCTGGGCAAATATTCCGGCTTCGGTCATCAATAGCCCGGAGCACCAAAAATTATCGCTGGATATAGCCCGTGAATCCATAACACTTCTTCAGAATAAGAATAATGTTCTCCCGCTTAATAAAACAGTAAAGAAAATTGCTGTGATCGGGCCCAATGCAGATAATGAACCGGTACTATGGGGCAATTACAATGGCAAACCGGTTACAACCATCACCTTCCTTAAAGGCATAACGTCCAAACTTCCCCCCAATGCTGTTTTATATGACAAAGCTTGCGACTTAGTAGAAAATAAAGTCACGCAAAGTTATTTTTCGAAAACATTAATAGATGGTAAATCCGGTTTTAAAGCGACTTATTGGAACAACCGCGATCGGAAAGGCGCCATCGCCGCCACTGGCCAGGTTGTCAATTCCTTTAAAATGACCACGGCCGGTGACCATGAATTTGCCTCCGGTGTTAAGCTGGTGGATTTCTCCGCCAGGTATGAAACTGAATTCGTGGCTCCGGAAACGGAGGAAATCGTTTTTAAATGCGGCGCCACCGGTCATTTTGAGCTATTTGTAAATGGAGTCTCCCTCGCCCGATACAATAATTGGAGAACACTTCCTTCCAGGATCCCTTATAAAGTGGAAAAGGGGAAAAAATACAGCATCGAAATGGAATATGCACAGTTGAACAACTGGCAGGCAAACCTTGAATTTGATTTTGGAAAAGAGCTCGACATCGATTATACAGGGCTGATCGACAAATTAAAAGGGGTTGATGTAGTGGTTTTTGTGGGTGGACTTTCTACGCTGCTGGAAGGGGAAGAAATGCCGGTGAACTATCCGGGATTTAAAGGAGGGGACCGGACCGACATACAACTTCCCGGCGTACAGCGCAATTGTTTAGCAGCGTTGAAAGCAGCCGGGAAAAAGGTGATTTATATCAACTGCTCCGGATCCGCCATTGGCCTGGTGCCGGAAACAGCAAGCTGCGATGCCATTATTCAGGTTTGGTATGGCGGCCAGTCAGGCGGACAGGCATTAGCCGATGTGGTATTTGGTGACTATAACCCTTCTGGTAAACTGCCGGTTAGTTTTTATAAAGATACTACGCAATTACCCGGGTTTGAAGATTACTCCATGAAAGGCAGAACATACCGCTACCTGCAAAATGACCCGCTTTTCCAATTTGGGTACGGCTTAAGTTATACCCATTTTTCTATTGGCAACGCGCAGGTGAGTACATCGGTCCTTCACACAGGAGAAAATATCACCCTCACGCTACCTGTTACCAACACCGGTAAAAAGAATGGAACGGAGATAGTACAGGTCTATGTTAAAAAGGTGAATGATGCCGGAGGACCGGTACGAACATTGCGGGGATTTAAAAGAACGGATGTTGCTGCCGGCAAAACGGTTAATGCAGTAATTAATCTGCCTTTTTCTGCCTTTGAATTTTATGATGAAAAACTATTACAAATGACGGTGACGCCCGGCGAATACGAAATATGGGTTGGCAACAGCTCTGCTGCCCGGGATTTAAAAAAGACCAACGTTACGATTATGTAAATTTAAGTTGCAATAGGAATATTAAATAAACAAGAAATGAAAATAAATCCCGTCTTTTTTATTATTGCCCAGTTGATTTGTGCAACGCTGTCGGCTCAAAACAGCGTTATTGTAGATGCCAGCCAGGCAAAAGATACTATTAATAAAAATATCTATGGCCATTTTGCCGAACACCTGGGGCATTGTATTTACGGTGGTTTCTATGTAGGCGCCAATAACAAAAAAATACCCAACAGGGACGGGGTAAGACTGGATGTAATTGAGGCCTTGAAAAAATTAAAAATACCTGTCCTTCGCTGGCCGGGCGGATGTTTTGCCGATACCTACCATTGGAAAGACGGGATTGGCCCCAGGAGCGGGCGCCCATCCATGCTGAACGTATGGTGGGGAAATGTAAAAGAGGATAACAGCTTTGGCACCAATGAATTTTTGAATATGTGTGAAGCGCTGGGAGCAGAACCTTATTTGAGCGGCAACGTGGGCAGCGGTACGCCACAGGAACTGGCAGATTGGGTGAAATACACGACACATCCCAATGGCAGCAGCCCAATGCCGGATCTAAGGGCTAAAAACGGCAGGCCAGACCCATGGAAAGTGAAATATTGGGGATTGGGGAATGAAGCATGGGGCTGCGGCGGCAATATGAAAGCCGAACACTATGCCGACGTATACCGCCAATACGCCACCTTTATGACCAACTGGAACAACAGCGACGGGCTCTTTCGTATCGCATCCGGCGCATCCGATGACGATTATCACTGGACGGAAGTCCTGATGAAAGAGCTTCCGAAAAGCATGTTCGACGCTTTAGGACTGCATCACTATTCGGTCATCAACTGGGACAAGAAAAGCTCATCGACTGATTTTTCCGAAAGTGAATATTTTACCACCATGCAAAGAGCGTTGTTTATGGAAGAACTCGTGGCAAAACACAGCGCTATTATGGACAAGTACGATCCCCAGAAACGAAAATCACTGGCGGTAGATGAATGGGGCGGCTGGTATGATGTAGTGCAGGGTACCAACGGCGCCTTCCTGTTCCAGCAAAACACCATGCGGGATGCGATGATCGCCGGCTGCACCCTGAATATATTCAATAACCATTGCGACCGGGTAAAGATGGCCAACCTTGCCCAGATCATCAATGTCCTGCAGGCGGTGATACTGACGGACGAAGAAAAAATGATCGTTACTCCCACCTATCACGTTATGGAAATGTATAACGTGCACCAGGATGCTGTAATGCTGCCGGTAACCGTGGCCAGTAATAAATACATCCTTGGCAAAGACATGCTCGATGCTGTCTCGGTTTCCGCATCCAGGGACAAAACGGGGGCAGTACATATCTCCTTAGTCAACATTGATGCGCATAATGAACAACAGGTAAAAGTTGATTTGCAGGGCCTATCGGAAAACTCCGTTACCGGACGCATCCTGCGATCTGATAAATTGCAGGACCACAATACCTTCGACGACCCGCAGAAAGTACATCCATCTGCATTCACCGACGCCACCTTGAATGGCAGCAGCCTTGCTGTTAAAATGCCTCCATTCTCCGTTGTCGTGCTGGAACTTAAATGATCATCTTTAAATTATCATCAAATGAATCTAAAATTTTCAATCATCGCACTGGCAGCCATTTTATCAGGTGGGGTATGGACCACTGAGGCGCAAACGGTACCACTGGAGGATTTTAAACCTTCGTCCCTCAACCAGCCGGGACAGGATTACCCCCAGGTCAACTCGCAGGGTTACGCACGGTTTCGTATCCTGGCTCCCGATGCGCAAAAAGTAGTGGTCAGTCTCGGACTCGGAGGAACCCGGGGAGGAACCCCCCTGACAAAAATAACGGATAGCCTATGGATGGGCACAACGGCAGGACCCATGGAAGAAGGCTTTCATTATTATCATGTCACCGTTGACGGCGGTGTGTTCAATGATCCGGGTACCCTGAACTTTTATGGTTCAACCCGTTGGGAAAGCGGTATTGAAATACCCGCCCACGATCAGGACTTTTATGCACTGAAGGACGTTCCTCATGGGAATGTTCAGCAGATACTTTTTCCCTCCAAAAGCACCAACACCTCCCGACGGGCTTTTGTCTATACGCCTCCGGGATACCAAAAGGATCAGTCCCGACGTTATCCTGTGCTATATCTGCAGCATGGCTGGGGCGAAGATGAAACAGCCTGGAGCAATCAGGGACACGCCAACCTCATCATGGATAACATGATCGCTGAAGGAAAAATAAAACCTTTCATTATCGTGATGACCTATGGTATGACCAACGATGTCAAATTCGGAGGTATTAGAAATTTTAGTATAACACCGTTTCAAACGGTGTTGATCGATGAACTGATCCCTTATGTCGATGCTAATTTCCGTACGTTGGCCGACGCATCCCATCGTGCCATGGGGGGACTTTCGATGGGGGGTATGGAAACGAAGACCATCACGCTCGCCCGGCCGGATGTCTTCTCCTGGTATGCGCTCCTCAGCGGAGGTACTTACGCACCCGGCGATATCAAGGACAAATCAAAGGTAAAACTTATCTTTTTAAGCTGTGGCAGTTTCGAACGGCCTGATGGGGTGAGGGATGCTGCTACGGCGCTGAAGGCGGCGGGATTCAATGCCGTGTCCTATGTTTCTGAAAACACACGCCATGAGTTCCAGACCTGGCGGCGCAGTCTGCATGAATTGGCTCCTTTGTTATTTAAAGATTAAGGAATAAAAAAGAATATTATTCATGAAAAAGATGTTGGCTATTTCGGCAATATTCATTGCGTTAAATACATACTCCCAGGAATATCAGAATTACCCGATGTGGGACGCTACACTTCCGATCGAAAAAAGAGTAAACGATGTGGTAAGCCGTCTGACGCTGGAGGAAAAAGTAAAGCAGATGCTGAATGCAACGCCGGCAGTGCCAAGGCTGGGCATTCCTGCATACGACTGGTGGAATGAGACACTTCATGGAGTCGCGAGAACGCCGTATAGCGTAACATCCTACCCACAGGCAATTGGCATGGCTGCAACATGGGACACCAATTCATTGGTTCGTATGGCCGATTATTCAGCAATGGAAGGGCGTGCCATTCATAACAAGGCGATTGAGCTGGGAAGGACAAATGAAAGGTACGTTGGGTTGACCTATTGGACACCTAACATCAATATTTTTCGCGACCCCCGCTGGGGCCGGGGCCAGGAAACCTATGGTGAAGACCCTTTCCTGACGGCCATGCTTGCCCATGCATTTGTTCACGGTTTGCAGGGCGATGATCCGAAGTATCTGAAAGCGGCAGCCTGTGCCAAACATTTCGCCGTTCACAGCGGTCCGGAGCCATCACGTCATGTTGATAACTTTAGCCCATCGGTATATGATCTGTGGGATACTTATTTACCTGCTTTCAGGGAGCTGGTAACAAAGGCAAATGTTGCCGGTGTAATGTGCGCGTATAATGCTGTAAATACGCAGCCCTGCTGCGCCAACGATCTTTTGATGACCGATATTCTGCGCAGACAATGGAAGTTTGACGGTTATGTGACGAGTGATTGCTGGGCTATCGATGATTTCTTTAAATACCATAAGACGCACAAGGATCCTGTGACCGCAGCAGTGGATGGTGTCATCCATGGTACCGACATTGAATGCGGCACTTCAGTTTACTATACATTATTGGATGCGGTGAAAACTGGTTTGATAAAAGAAGAGCAGCTCGATATTTCATTACGCCGGTTGTTCACCATCCGGTATCGTTTGGGTATGTTCGACCCGGTCGGGATGGTGAAGTTTGCGCAAACGCCTGCTTCTGCTTTGGAAGCTCCGGAACATGGGGCTCTTGCGTTGAAGATGGCGAGACAAAGTATTGTACTGTTAAAAAATGAGAACAGCACTTTGCCGTTGAAGAAAACAGTTAAAAAGATAGCAATACTTGGCCCCAATGCTGATAACAGCATTGCTGTGCTGGGAAATTATAATGGCAGCCCCTCAAGAGTTGTTTCATTGCTGGATGGAATAAGGGAAAAGCTCGGCGGGAATGTTGAGGTCATCTATGAGCCGGCAATTAATTTTACGAATGATACGATGATGGTTTACGAAGAGGTGACGGATCAGTACAGTTGGGAGGGTAAAAAAGGGTTCATGGCAGAATATTTTGATAACCGGGAATTGCGGGGGAAGCCGGTTGCTGCAGGAAATGAGGGCAGTATCGATCATTTCTGGCAGGAGGGCCAGCATGTAATTGAAGGGGTCAGGGCAAACAATTTTTCCGTTCGTTATACCTCAAACTACAGGGCAACAAAAGACGGTTTCTTCACATTTGAAGTCGAAGCGGATGACGGCTATCGTTTGTTTATCAATGGTGATCAGGTTATTGACGCATGGCAACGTAACCGATGGGGCGCCAGGACGTATAAACTGAAAACTACGAAAGATGCTGTTTATAAGGTTGTCCTGGAGTATTGGCAAGGGGAAGGTAAAGCCAATATCTCTTTGAAAGGCGGTAATTTTGAAAGGACGGATTTTCTGGCTGTCGCCAACAAAGTGAAAGATGCGGATGTAATAATTTTTGCAGGAGGTATATCGCCACAGTTGGAAGGCGAAGAGATGCCTGTGAATGCTCCGGGCTTTAATGGCGGTGACCGGACATCTATTTCATTGCCCGCTGTGCAAACAGCATTAATGAAAACATTGCAATCGACCGGGAAACCCGTTATATTTGTGATGATGACCGGCAGCGCTATTGCTATTCCGTGGGAAGAGGAGAATATACCAGCCATTGTTAACGCCTGGTATGGTGGACAGAGTGCAGGCACCGCTATTGCCGACGTATTATTTGGCGATTACAACCCCGCCGGGCGGTTGCCTGTAACGTTTTATAGGAGCGATGCCGACCTTCCTTCCTTCACGAGCTATGATATGACCGGGAGAACCTATCGTTATTTTAAAGGACAGGCATTATATCCCTTCGGATATGGGCTTTCCAGCACAGTGGGATCCGAAGCTTGGAATTCACGTGACTTGAAGTCGCGGC
>JADMIO011270898.1_pt1 | contig 47938 bp, 48 predicted proteins | sample 8958161 | NCBI WGS metagenome assembly JADMIO01 (sample SAMN16585339, study PRJNA669376) | soil metagenome | isolation source: Crop rotation soil | place: USA: Cullars Rotation, Alabama | collected 2011
CGCGACAACTTGTCCACGTGGAATTCTAAGCTTAGGATCCCAATGTGCTGGAAAGCGTGTGACGCAACTCATAGGTTGCGCATAGTACCATGGGTCGAAAAGCGCAACCAAATGGTTGCATGATCCCGGAGATCGCCATGCCCCTCGTGCCCGTCGTCATCCAGCAGGACGCTCGCGGAGAGCGCTCGTTCGACATCTACTCGCGGCTGCTGCGCGAGCGCGTCGTCTTCGTCGGCAGCCCGATCGACGACGACGTCGCCAACCTCGTCGTGGCGCAGCTGCTCCACCTCGAGGCCGAGGACCCCGAGAAGGACATCTTCATGTACATCAACTCGCCCGGCGGGGTGGTCTACAGCGGCCTGGCGATCTACGACACGATGCAGTTCGTCAAGCCGGACGTGGCGACGGTCTGCTGCGGCGTCGCGATGTCGATGGGCTCGCTGCTGCTGGCCGGCGGAGCGCACGGCAAGCGGTCGGCGCTGCCGAACTCGCGGATCCTGCTGCACCAGCCCAGCGGCGGGTTCCAGGGCCAGGCCACCGACATCCAGATCCACGCGAAGGAGGCGCTGGAGCTGCGGCGCCGGATCGAGGAGATCTACGCCGGGCACACCGGCCGCACGGTCGAGGACGTCTCGGACGTGCTCGAGCGCGACCGCTTCTTCACGCCCGAGCAGGCGCGCGACTACGGCCTCGTCGACCAGGTCATGACCTACCGCAACGGCAACGGCTACCCGTCGTCGTCGCCGTCGTCCTCATAGAGCGACTCGCGGGCCAGCTCGCCGTCCGAGCCGTCCCACAGTGCGATCTCGAGGTAGTCGCCGCGGTAGGCGTCAGGCGCCAGCAGCGTGAAGCGATTCTCCGCGACCTTGCACTGGTCGACGGTGAGGCCGGCGAGCTCGGCCGTGGCGCTCACCCCGCCGCGGACGATCGGCACGCCCCATACGAGCGTCATCGCCGCGACCTCGCCGCCCTCGCCGCGCCAGCCGCCGATGACCTCCTCGCACAGGTCCATCTTCCAGTCGGGGTTGGCGTCGGCCGTCTCGTCGGTGAAGTCGGCCCACGAGTAGAAGTCTCCAGGCTCGCTGTCGGCGTCGCCGGGCGTGAAGGAGACGTAGCCGTAGAGGTCGAGCCCGTTGCTCGTCCGCGTGCTCACGGGAACGAACGTGCGCCCGGCCCAGCTGCGGTCGGGGAACCAGGTCATCGAGCCCGGGTCGCCGAGCTCGGTGCCCTCGGTGTCGATCCGCAGGGCGGCGGACAGGAACTCGGCCTGCAGCGTGTCGGCCCAGCGGCCGTAGGGGAGCGGGTCCTGTGGCGGCTCGGCGCCGAAGCGCACGACGAAACGGTCCTCGGAAGGCATCGGGCGGTCACCTTAGGGCACTTCGAGCAGCAGCGTCACCGGGCCGTCGTTGACCAGCTCGACGTGCATGTGGGCGCCGAACACGCCGCGGCGGGCGTCGAGCCGGGCGCAGAAGCGCTCGTACAGCGGCTCGGCCTGCTCGGGCCGCGCCGCCGCGACGTAGGCGGGCCGGTTGCCCTTGCGCGTGTCGCCGTAGAGGGTGAACTGCGAGACGCACAGGACCTCCCGGTCGCCCACCGGGAGGTTCATGACGCCGTTCTCGTCCGGGAAGATCCGCAGCGCGCGGACCTTGTCGGCGAGCCTGTCGGCGCCGGCGTCCGTGTCGTCGTGGGTGATCCCGAGCAGCACCAGCAGGCCGGGCCCGATCTCCGCGACCCGCTCGCCGCCGACGTCGACCGCCGCCCGGCTCACCCGCTGCACCAGTGCTCTCACGCGGGTGATCGTATGTCGAGTGGTTCCATGTCGAGAAACGCCGGCCGGCTCCGCTCACCAGGTGAAGGGCCTCGACGGACGCGGCCCACGACACCAGGAGATCCCGATGCCGAAGTACCTGCTGCTCAAGCACTATCGCGGCGGCCCGGAGCCGCACCGTCCCGTGCCTCCGATGGACCAGTGGGCCCCCGAGGACGTGGAGGCGCACGTCGCCTTCCAGCATCACGTCAGCAGGCTGCTGGAGGAGAACGGCGAGTACGTCGACGCGCAGGCGCTCACGCCGGAGCGCACCTTCGTGCGCTACGGCGGCCCGGACGCCGCCCCCGTCACCACCGACGGCCCGCACCCCGAGACCAGCGACCTGGTCGCCGGCTGGTGGATGATCGACGTCGATTCGCGCGAGCGTGCGGTCGAGATCGCGGCCTACGTCTCGTCCGAGCCCGGTCCGGGCGGGGAGCCGCTGTACGAGTGGATCGACGTCCGCGAGGTCATGTGGGAGCGCTCCGGGACGACGGACGCGTGATCGGCGAGCCGGCGCGACGGCTGGACGAGGACGCGCTGCGCGTCCTCGTCCCGCGGGTGCTCGCCGGCCTCGTCCGCCGCGGCGAGGACTTCGACGCCGCGGAGGACGCGTTGCAGGAGGCGCTGCTGGAGGCGCTCCGGGTCTGGCCCCAGCACCCGCCGGACGACCCGCGCGCGTGGTTGACCACGGTCGCTACGCGGCGGCTCGTCGACGCCCGCCGCAGCGAGGCCGCCCGGCAGCGCCGCGAGGACACGACCTCCGCGGAGCCGCCGCCGGGCGCCACCGAGGAGGGCGACGACACGCTGTTCCTGCTCTTCTGCTGCTGCCACCCGGACCTCGCGCCCGCCTCGCAGGTGGCGCTGACGCTGCGCGCCGTCGGCGGCCTCACGACCCGGGAGATCGCCGACGCCTTCTACGTGCCGGAGGCGACCATGGCGCAGCGGATCAGCCGGGCCAAGCGCGCCCTGCGAGAGCGCCGCCTCGACCAGCCCGGCGACCTCGCCGTCGTGCTGCGGGTGCTCTACCTCGTCTACACGACCGGCCACGGATACGGGCCCGCCCACCCGGACCTGGCGCGCGAGGCGATCCGGCTCGCCCGCCAGCTCACGCTCGCCACCGGGGAGCCGGAGGCGCGCGGGCTGCTCGCGCTGATGCTCCTCAACCACGCCCGCCTCCCGGCGCGATTCGACTCGGAGGGTCGCATCGTCACGCTCGACCGGCAGGACCGTGGCCTGTGGGACACCCGCGAGATCGCCGAGGGCGTGCGCGTCCTGCAATCGGCGCTGGCCGTGCAGCGCCCCGGGCGCTACCAGATCGAGGCCGCCATCGCCGCCCTGCACGACGACGCGGCCGCCGCCGAGGAGACCGACTGGCCGCAGATCCTCGCGTGGTACGACGACCTCGTGGCCCTTACCGACGATCCCGTGCGCCTCGACCCCGCCGCCGTCCTCGGCCGCGCGGTCGCGGTCGGCCACGTCCACGGTCCCGCCGCCGGGCTGCGCGAGACCGATCGGCTGCGCGACGTGCTCGGCGACCGCCACCGGTGGCACGCCGTCCGCGGCCACCTGCACGAGCGGGGCGGCGACCTGTCCGCGGCCGCCACGGCCTACGCGGAGGCCGCCCGGCGCGCGACGAACGTCGCCGAGCGCGACCACCTGGTCCGCCGGGCCGCCCGCGCTCGGGCGACGCGCTGACGCGTCACACGATCACCGACGCGACGAGCAGGACGGGCACGGCGACCATCGTCGTCCAGACGATCGCCCCGGCGGCGAACGGGATGTCGAGGCCGTAGATGTGGGCGAGCACGACGATGTGCAGGCCGGCCGGGATCGCGGCCATCAGCAGGAACGCCGCCGGCAGGTCGATGAACGCGGCCGACAGGGCGAACAGGACCGCCGGGCACACGAGCGAGCGCAGCAGGATCGCCACGGCGATCTGCGGCGTGAACGGCGGCGGGAACTTCATCGCGCCCTCCTCGGCCTCCTCGGCCAGGGTCACGCCGATCGCGAAGAAGCCGAGCACGGGCACGATCAGCACGAGGATGTGCGACGCGTCGACGAGCACGTCCGGCGCCAGCGACGCCGGCGCGATCAGCCCGAGCGCGACGGCGATCAGCGGCGGGTTGCGGGTGAAGAAGGCCTTCACGCGCTCCGGCGTCGTCTCGCCGGCCCGCGTGCCGGTCGCGGCGGCGATCGCGAACGACCCGATGAAGAACACCGGCTGCTGCACGAGCGCGTCGAACGCGACGCCCTGGGACACGTGGTCGAAGCCGAGCAGGGCCGCCACGACCGCGACGCCGAGCAGCCCGCTGTTGGACTGCAGGCCGACGATCGCCAGCACGCCCGCCGACGGCGGCTCGAGGTGCAGCACCTTGCGTCCGATCAGCCACCCGACCAGCGCGGTGGTCAGGAGCGCCAGCCAGGCGAGCGGGATGCCGACTCCCACGTCCGCGTCGATCTCCAGCCGCGTGATGTTGAAGAACGCGACCAGCGGCGTGACGACGTAGAGCAGGAACTTGAGGATCCCGCGCGCCCACACGCCGGCCCGCGCGCCCGCCCGTCGCTCTGCCTCCACCCCCGCCGCGATCGACGCGGCGATGGCGAGGGCGATCCAGAGCACTACCTGGAGGCTATTTGCCTGGCCGGGACGATGACCGGGTGGCGGCGCCGGTCGGCCGGCTTGGTGTCGACCAGCCAGCGCGCCAGCGGCGCGGGGCGGCCGAGGTGGAAGCCCTGGACGAAGTCGACGCCGAGCTCGCGCACGAGCTTGAGCGTCTCCTCGTCGCCCACCATCTCGGCGACCGTGCGCTTGCCGAGCCCCTTGGCGATGTCGACGACGGCCTGGATGACGAGCTGGTCGGTGCGGTCGGCCACGCAGCCGCGCACGAACTCGCCGTCGATCTTCAGGTAGTCGAACGGGAGGTGCTTGAGGTAGTAGAAGGAGGCGAACGCGGCGCCGAAGTCGTCGAGCGCGAAGCGGCAGCCGAGCGCCGCGAGCCGGTGCGCGAACTCCTGGGCCCGCGGGATGTTGGCGACCGCGGTCGTCTCGGTGATCTCGAAGATGACCTGCGCGGGGTCGACCTCGTGCGTGCGCAGCTCGCCCTCGATCAGGGCCAGGAGGTCCGGGTCGCCGGCCGAGCGGCCGGAGATGTTGACCTCGAACGTGAGGCGGCGGCCGCGGCGGTTCTCGTCGGCCAGCATCGCGATCGAGCGCGAGACAACCCAGCGGTCGATCGCGCCGATCAGGTCGTAGCGCTCGGCGGCGGGGAGGAAGGCGGCGGGGGAGATCAGCTCGCCGAACGGGTCGCGCAGGCGGAGCAGCAGCTCGAACTGGCCCATGTCGCCGGTCGCGAGGTTCATGATCGGCTGCGCCTGCAGCACGAAGCGGTCCTCGTCGAGCCCGTCGCGGATGATGTCCGGCCAGGAGACGCGGCCATCCAGTCGGCTGGAGGAGTCGTGCGCGGGGCGGTAGGCGACCGAGCGGTCGCGACCGGCGTCCTTGGCCTCGTACATCGCGAGGTCGGCGTTGGCGAGCACGTCCTCGGCGCCCAGACCCTCCTCGTCGAACCCGGCGACGCCGATGCTGGCGCTGACCGAGCGATGACGGCCGGATGGGCTCACGACGCGCTGTGCGCGCACGATCCCGAGCACCTGCTGGGCGATCGTCGCGGCGTCGCCGTCCGGGATCAGGAGCGCCAGCTCGTCACCGCCGAGGCGGGCGATCGCCACGCGCTCGCCGAGCGCCTCGCGCAGGGCGCCTGCGAGCGCCACGATCAGCTCGTCACCGGTGCCGTGCCCGAGCGTGTCGTTGATGTTCTTGAAGTGGTCGAGGTCGAGCACCATCGCCGCGCCGGTGGCGCCGTAGCGGCGCACGTGCTCGAGGTGCGCCTCCAGCTCGCGCGCGAACGCGCGCCGGTTGAGCAGCCCGGTGAGCGGATCGTGATCGGCCAGGTAGCGCAGCTCGGACTCGTAGCGGCGGCGCTCGGTGACGTCCTGCACCTGCAGGAGCACGTGCTGGGGGATCCCCGCGGCGTCGCGCACGAGCGTGGCGTTCAGCGACGCCCAGACGATCTTGCCGGCGGCGTGCAGCCAGCGCCGCTCGCCGCGCGACGTCGTGCCGCTGCCGCGCGCCAGGCGGGCGAGCGCCTCGGCCTCGTCCTCGCGGTCCTCGGGGTGCAGGAGGCGCACGATCGGCGTGCCCTCCAGCTCCTCCTGCTCGCGGCCGGTGATCGCGCACAGCGCGCGGTTGACCTGCAGGAAGCGACCGTCGATCGAGGCGATCGCCATGCCGATCGGGGCCTCTTCGAACGCGGTGCGGAAGCGGGCCTCGGCGTCGGCCTTGCCGCGCTCGGCCTCGGCGCGGGCGTGGACGTCGCGGATCGTCGCGTGGACCTCGATGAGCGCGCCGCCGTCGCGGACGGCGAGCAGCTGGGCGTCGGCCCACCGCCAGCTCCCGTCGGCGCGGCGCAGGCGGACCGTGATCGCGACGCGCTCGTCGTGCCCGGACAGGCGCTGCATCGCCGAGACGAGCGTCGTCGAGTCGCCGGGATGGACGAGGTCGGCGGCCCGGGTGCCGGCGATCTCGCTCGCGGGGGCGTCGAACAGCTCGCGGCACCCCTCGGAGATCTCGCGGATCGTGCCGTCCCGGTCGAGCGTGGCGAGCACGTCGCCGGCGTGCTCGGCCAGCTCGCGCGAGCGCGCGTCGGCGGCGCGGCGGGCGGACTCGGCGCGGTCGAGCGCGGCGACCGTGTCGGCCGCGCGGCTCTCGCGGCGGACGCTCTCGGCGCCCAGCCCGGCGAGCCCGATGCCGCAGATCAGCAGCCATACCGACGTCAGCAGCGGCCCCGCGCCGGTCGTGATCAGGACCGCACCGGCGAGTGCAGTCAGTCCCCCGAGCGCGCAGGCGGCACGGCTGTGGCGCGAAGTCACCCTTCTCTTGTCGGCTAAACGGCCGTCGCGCTCAAGTTTTGCGCAACTCTGCCGCCGCGTGTTCGGGCGCGACGATGCAGAGGTTGACGCCCGCGCCGAGCTCGAGGCCCGCGAGATGGGTCAGGCGGGGCAGGATGTCGATGCGCCAGCAGAAGTGGTCGGCGCCCTGCGGGGCCGTCCGGACCCACAGGTTGAGCGGCGGGCTGGCGCCGAGCCGGCGCTTGAGGCGGCACAGCACGTCGTGCAGCAGCGCGGCGCCCAGCGGGCCGTCGTCCTCGAAGCGTGCGCGGGGCCGCCGAGGGGCGATCATCAGCTGGAACGGGACGCGCGAGGCGTACGGGGCCATCGCCACCGCCTCGTCGTCGATCGCCACGATCCGGCTGCGCTGGCGAACCTCCTCCTGCACGTAGTCGCCGAGCAGGTCGCCGCCCATCGTCCGCACCGCGTACGCGGCGAAGTGCTCGCGCTCACGAGCGATCGCGGCGGGCACGAAGCGCAGCGCGTACAGCTGTGCGTGCGTGTGCGGGAGCGACGCGCCGGCCTCGCGGCGCTCGTTGACGATCAGGTGGCGACACGCGCAGCCGGCGTGCGCGCGCATGCGCTCCCGCCACGCGTCCATCGCGACCTGGACCTGATCGGGGCTCAGGTCGGTGAGCGAGTTGACCGACTCCGGGGCGTTGACGATCACCTCGTGGTGGCCGGCGGCCGCCTGGGCCGTGTACAGGTCGGGGTTGGCGTGCGGCTCCGGCTCGTGCGCGTCGGTGGTCAGCGCCGGGTACAGGTTCGGCACGACGCGGACGGTCCAGCCGGGCGTGTCCGGGCCGCCGCCGTTCGGGCGCAACGCGTACACCTCCGGCGGCGTCTGGTCCTCGTGGCCGAGCGCGAACGGGTCCCTCTCGGCGTTGATCGGGGGCGGCGGCTCGAGGTCGAAGTGGCCGCCCGGCCGGTCGGCGCGGGCTGCGGCGATGATCGTCTTCAGGCCCGTGAGCGGGTCGACGCGGAGCTCGTTCACGTCGTGCCGAGGTACTTGTCGATGTCGGCCTCCAGCTCGGAGCGCGATGTGTACTCGCCGGATTTGATGAACGCGGTCCTTCCCTTGGCGTCAAGGAACACCGTCATGGGGAAGAACTTCGCCACCCGCAGCTTCTGCGCGATCTTCTCGTCGGGGTCCTCGTAGGACGGGTAGGGGAGCGGGCGCTGCGCGAGGAACTTCTGCGCCGCCGGCAGCTTGTCGGCCCCGTTGACGCCGAGGAACGCGACCCGCTTGCCGCGCTCCGTCGCGACCTGCTGGAAGATCGGGAACTCGGCGCGGCACGGCCGGCACCAGGACGCCCACTTGTTGACCACGGCCGGATGGCCCTTGAGGGCGGCGACCCGCTTCTCGAACGCCGTCGTGCCCCCCTCGAGGATCTTGCTCGGCTGCGCGTAGAGCGCCGCGAGCGGCGCCGGAGCGCCCTCCAGCTTGGCCTGCGCGGCCTGCAGATCGAACTTCGGTGCGGTCGTGGCGTCGTCCCCGCTCGTGCCACCGGCCTGTGTCAGTCCGATGACGAGCACCGCGATCAGCACGATGCCGAGAAAGGGCCAGAGCAGCCGTCGCATTCCGCATCAGAGTGGCAGATCGGCACGTTCGCCCGTCCGTCTGCTGTAATAAGGGCCAGCAGCGGGGACGACCGATCCGAGGGCCGCAAGCGCAAGCACCGCGGTCCCGTCGAACTTAGACCGCCCCCCACTGCGCTCGAAGCCGCGCTGAGGTACAGACGCGGCCTTCTCACACCTGTTTCATGGCTGAGACCACGCCGGTGGCCACGACGGTCACGACCCTTCCATCAACCGACGAGATCGATCGGGCGTCCAAGTTCACCCGCGAGCCGTTCGTGCTCGAGGGCGAGGACCCCGCAACGATCCTGGCGCTTGGCACCGCACACCGCCGAGCGCTCGACGCTGCCCTGGCGGAGATCGAGGCCGGGGCGAAGGAGCCGTCGGTTGCCTGGCGCCGGAACTTCTCGCTGCTGCTCGGCCTCGAGCGGCTGCTGAGCCAGGACGAGCCGACGCTCGCCGACGGCACCGTGCTCTCCGCCCACCAGGTCGACGCCCTGTCCGGCACGCTGACCGCGCTGTATTCCGAGGTGCAGCGCAACGGCAACGGCAGCGGCAACGGCGCGGTGAGCGAGGAGGATCTCCAGCTCGCCCCGGTCGGCATTCCGGGCGAGGAGGAGCTCGAGGAGGACGAGCCCGAAGAGCCGATGGACTGGGACGAGCCCGGCGCGAACGACGACGAGCAGCTGCCGGAGGCGCCCGAGGACCCGAACGCGGCCAAGCGCTTCTGGTTCGAGCACGCGACCGGCGCCGGCAAGACCGTCGCCGCACTCGGCTTCGTCGAGGCGTCGCGCACGGGCGGCGTGCTGATCCTCACCCATCGCCGCAACCTGGTCGACCAGTTCCACGGCGAGCTGCGCGATCGCGGCTACGGCAAGCGGATCGCACCCGCGCTGCTGAAGGGGCAGGACCGCGCCGACGGCCCGGTGACGGTCGAGACCTACCAGTGGTTCGTCCGCAACGCCGGGAAGATCTCCGACGCCTACACGATCGTCATCTGCGACGAGGCGCACACGGCGCTCGGCGAGAAGACGTCCGCGTCGATCCGCCAGTGGTCGGGCCCGATCTTCATCGGCATGACCGCGACGGGCGCGCTGATCGCCCGCCACGTCACCGATCTCTTCCCCACACAGACTTCGCGCTTCGATCTCGCGCAGGCGGCGCGCCGCGGCGTCATCGCGCCGCTGCGCTGCGTGCGGATCCCGCCGGGCCCGGGCGTGCGCACGATCGCCAAGGTGCCGCTGCGCCGCGGCGAGGTGGACACCGAGTTCGACCAGGAGATGCTGGCCGAGCTGCTCGATCAGCTGCCGTTCAACCTCGCGGTCGCCGACCTCTACAAGACCCGCTTCAACGGGGTCCCGGGCGTCGTCTACGCGGCGGGCGTGCGCCACGCCTACAACGTCGCCCAGGCGTTCCGCGACGTCGGCCTGAAGGCGCAGGCGGTCTCGGGCGAGACGCGCAAGCGCGAGCTGGCGACGATCCTGGCCCGCTACGAGCGCGGCGACATCGACGTGCTCGTCAACGCCCAGCTGCTCGCCGAAGGCTGGAACTCGCCGCGGGCGACGGTCTGCATGCACCTGGCGCCGACCGCCTCGCGCCGCATCTACCAGCAGCGCGTCGGCCGCGTCACCCGCCGCCAGCCGGGGAAGGAGGCGGGCATCGTCGTCGACTTCGTGCATCCGGCGACCAAGCACGACGACCCCGTCGTGACCTTGCACTCCCTGTTGGATCGCGACGTCTACCGCGGCGGCGCGATCGTGGTCGGCCCGGTGCGGCGCGGACGCGGGCGCCGCCTGCGCGTCGAGCGGCGGGTCCTGCCGGTCACCGCCGACGAGAACCGCCGGATCGAGGTCTTCGAGCGCGAGCTGTGGCGGATCGCCGTCGAGCACCTCGACTACGGCGAGCAGGTCCAGTGGGCCGCCCTGGCCGGCGCGCGGGTCGCGCCGACGGGCTGGCGCCGCGCGCGGGCGATGCTCCACTTCGACCAGGGCGGCGAGCTCAAGCGCACGTTCCTCACCACCGCGGTCGAGCGCAACAAGAACCCGCAGCTGCGCCTGAAGGCGCTGCAGGAGGTCGCCGCCGGACGCGACGCCGAGGCGTTCGATCGCGCGCTGGACTTCGTCGAGACCTGGCCGCGCGACGACAAGCGCGAGGGCGTGAAGGTGGTCCTGCAGGCGCTGGCCGAGAAGAAGATCGGACGGCGCGACCAGGCCAACAACTGGATCTGGCGCTGCGCGAACATGACGCGCGACGTCCACGAGGAGTACGCGGTCCAGCGCTGGCCGGAGACCAAGCGGCTGTTGGGGCTGCTCGTGAACTCGTCCGGCGGCGCCCACGCGCGCAACGCGCGGCGTCTGGTGCACGCGGCGCGGCAGCAGGACAGGCGCCTGGCCGCGGCGTTGCTGGCGGCCGCGCTGCCGCACACCGCCGAGGCCGGCGAGGTCATCAACGGCGCCCGGACGCGGATGTCCCGCAAGCCCGCCGCGCTGGCGCGCGAGCTGTTGCGGAACTTCCCGAAGGGGCGCGGCAAGTCCAAGCGCCGGCGGCGGCGCAAGACCGGCGCGGGCGAGGCTGCGGCTCCAGAGGCGGCCGTTGAGACGACGGAGGTCACCGCGACCGGCGGCGAGTCCGCCGCCGAGTCTCCGGCCGCCGAGGCCAGGCCCAAGCCCAAGCGCAGCCGCTCGCGTCGCAAGACCGTGAGCGCCGATCCTGACGCCGCCGCGGAGTCGCCGGCCACCGCGGAGTCTCCGGCCACCGCGGAGTCTCCGGCCACCGCGGAGTCTCCGGCCACCGCTGGCTCCGCCCCCGCCGACAGCGACTCTCCGCCCGCCAAGCCCAAGCGGACGCGCGCTCGCCGCAAGCCCGCGGAGGCCGTCGAGACGCCGGCCGACTCTCCGCCTGCCGACTCTGCGCCGGCCGACTCTGCGCCCGCTGAGTCTCCGCCCGCGGACGCTCCGCCCGCCGAAGCGGCGCCGAAGCCCGCGCGGTCTCGCGCCCGGCGTAAGACGGAGCCGTCGACGGGTGGCACCGAGGAGGCGGCGCCGAAGCCCGCCCGGACGCGCCGCAAGCCCGCCGCGGCGACGGCGGCCGCGAAGCCGCGCGCCCGGCGCACGCCGGCGAAGAAGACGTCCGGCAACGGCAGCCCGAACCCGCTCGAGGCCGCGTCCGAGGCGGTCCGCGCCGCCGTGCGCGGCGCCTCCACCGACGAGCCCGGCTAGCCGGCCGTCCTCACGCGCACTTCGCCGGCGTCCAAAGCCAACACGGAGCCGTCGTCGACGCGCACCAGCAGCGCGCCCGCGTCATCAACGCCCGCACCGACCCCCGCGCCGCCGGTCCACTCCAACCGCCGCCCCAGCAGGGCATCGCGCTCCCGGAGCGCCGCCACCACCGCCGGCACGGCCTCGGCCAGCCAGACCTCGAGCGCGCGCAGCAGCTCGGTCAGGGTCGGCTCCAGGTCGCGCGGAGATCGTTCCAACGACCCAGCCACCTCGTGCAGCTCCGGCGGCAGCACGCGCACGTCGAGCGCGACGTTCAGTCCGATGCCGAGCACGGTCCAGCCCTCCTGCGGGCGCGCCTCGGCGAGGATGCCGGCGACCTTGCGACCGTCAAGCAGCACGTCGTTCGGCCACTTCACCTCCGCCCGCTCGCCGGCCACGGCGGCGACCGCCAGGCCCGCCCGCAGCGGCAGCAGCGAGTCGGACTCGCGCAGGACCAGCGACAGCAGCAGCGAGCTGCCCGACGGCGCCGTCCAGGTCCGGCCCTGCCGTCCGCGGCCCGCGGTCTGCACGCCGGCCGTGACCATGGTCCCGTGCGGCGCGCCCGCCGCGGCGAGCTCGCGCGCGCGGTCGTTCGTGGAACCGGTCTCGCGCAGGTGCAGCCGCGGGCGGCCGAGCCTCACGCGCGCTCCACGCGCACCTCGTCGCCCGCCCGGACGCCGAGCAGCAGCGCGGCGTTGCCGCCGTTGACGGCCAGCGCGAGCGCGCCCCCCGCGTCCTCGTAGATCAGCAGCCCGCCCGCCGCCACGTCGCTGAAGGTGCGGGCCACGACGCCGCGCACCCGTCGCGAATCCGCCCGCGCGGCGACCGCGTCGCCCAACCGCAGCCCGCGCTCGAGGACGTCGCCTTCCGCCGCGTCGAGGATCACGTTGCCGAACGAGTCGACCGCCACCACATGCGCAACCAGCGCGTCCTCCTCCTGGCGCGGGTGCGAGCGCTCCAGCGCGACGAGCTCACCGGGCTCGAGCGGGGTCCCCGCGGACGCCAGCGGCGCCCCGCCGGCGAGCCGCGCGGCGACGGGCGCGAACACGTCGCGGCCGTGGAACGTCGCGGACACGGGCTCGAGCCGCCACGGCGACGTCGAGATCTCGACCACCTCGGCCACCCCGTCGAACCGCTCGGCGGCCGGGATCAGCAGCCCGTTGTCGGGCCCGACGAGCAGGCGGTCACCGGCGCGCAGCGCGATCGCCCGCCGCTGGGCGCCGACCTCCGGATCCACGACGGCCAGGTGCACGCCGGCCGGCATGAACGGGAGCGCCTTCGCGAGCATCAGCGCTCCGGCCTGCACGTCGTGGCGCGGCACCCCGTGGCTGATGTCGATGACGGTGGCGTCCGGGCAGATGCCGGCGATCACGCCGTGGACGACGCCGACGAACTCGTCGCTGAGCCCGTAGTCGGAGAGGAAGGTGATCGGTCTAGCGGACATCGTTCAGCAGCGCCTCGATCATGCCGTCGGGAGTGTGCGGGTCGGCTTCGAGATCCGGCGCGAAGCCGTGCGAACGGAGCTCGTCGCTCGTCGCCGGGCCGATCGAGACCAGCCTGGGCCCGGCGAGTGAACCGCCGGCCGCGGCGAAGAAGCGCACCGACGAGGCCGACGTGAACAGCAGATAGTCGGCCGCGCTCGCCGCGTCGCGGGTCGCGTCGTCGAGCGGCTCGGCGACGGTCTCGTACAACGCGACGACATCGACGTCCGCGCCGCGCTCGCGCAGCGCGTCCGGAAGGACGTCCCGCCCCTCGGCCGCGCGCGCGACCAGGGCGCGCGTGACGGGCACGTCGGCCAGCGCCTCGACGAGACTCTCGGCGACGGCGCGCTCCGGCACGATGTCGGGCTCGATTCCGCGGGCTCTCAGGGCGCGGGCGGTGCCCGGGCCGATCGCCGCGACCGTGCGGCCGGCGAGAGCGCGCGCGTCCCGCACGCGGTCCAGCAGCAGCTCGGCGCCGTTGGGCGACGTCACGCAGACGAGGTCGTAGCCGTCGAGCTCCGGAAGCGGCTCCGCGAGCGGCTCGACGCGGATCGCCGGCGCCTCCACCACCGCGGCGCCCAGCGCCCGCAGCCGCGCCGCGAGCGCGCTCGCCTGCGCCCGCGCGCGCGTGACCGCGACGGTCCGGCGGTACAGCGGGCGCGACTCCAGCCATGCGAGCCGGCTCCTCAGCGCCGCGACGTCGCCCACCAGCGTGATCGCCGGCGCGCGGATCCGCTCCGCCGCGGCGCGCTCGGCCACGGTCGCCAACGTCGCCAGGACCGTCCGCTGGCCCGGGAGCGTCCCGCGCTCGACGACCGCCGCCGGCTGCTCGGCTGCGCGCCCGTGCGCGATCAGCTGCTCGGCGATCCGCGGCAGCGTGCGCACGCCCATGTAGAAGACGAGCGTGCCGGGGAAGGCGGCGAGCCCGCGCCAGTCGATCTCGGATCCGGCGCTCTCGTGCCCGGTCACGAACGCGACGCCGCCCGCGACCTCGCGGTGGGTCACGGGAATGCCGGCGTAGGCGGGCGCGGCGACGCCGGCCGTGACGCCCGGGACGATCTCGAACGGGATGCCCGCCTCGGCGAGCACGAGCGCCTCTTCGCCCCCGCGGCCGAACACGAACGGATCGCCGCCCTTGAGCCGCACGACCGTCCGCCCGGCCTGCGCATGCTCGAGCAGCAGCCGGTGGGTCTCGTCCTGGGGGAACTGCGGCCCCTCGCCCTCCTTGCCGACGTAGACGATCTCCGCGTCCGCGCGGGCGTGCGCAAGCGCCTCCGGCGGGATCAGGCGGTCGTAGAGGATCACGTCGGCGGCCGCGATCAGCTCGACCGCGCGCACGGTGAGCAGCCCGGGATCGCCCGGGCCCGCGCCGACGAGGTACACGGTGCCGGTCATCGCGCGGCCATCGCCTCGGCGTCGCGGAGCAGGTCGGCGGCGCCCGCGGCGAGCATCCGTCGCGCGAGAGCCTCGCCCGCGGCGACGACGTCGTCGCCCGTGACCGCGACCTCGTCGACCAGCCACTCGGAGCCGTCGGGCAGCCCCGCGAAGCCGCGAACCGTCACGGAATCCGCGTGCACTCCCACAGGGGTGTGACAGGTCGCGAACAATTCACGCACAACGGCCCGCTCGGCGCGCAGCCATGCCATGGTGCGCGCGTGCCCGACCGCCGCAGCCACCGCTCCCGCCTCGCTCCCCGCCCGTGCCTGGACCGCGATCGTGCCCTGGCCGGCCGCGGGAACGAACACGTGGCCGTTGAGGGTTCCGCCCGCCTCGCGCCGGCGGTGGAGCCGCTCGAGCCCGGCGGCGGCGAGCACCAGCACGTCCACCTCGCCGGCCGTGCGCTTCGCCAGCCGCGTGTCGACGTTCCCGCGCAGATCGCGTACGTCGAGGTCGGGGCGCACCGCCAGCAGCTGCGCCCGCCGCCGCAGCGCGCTCGTCCCCACCCGCGCGCCCTCGCGCACGCGGTCAAGCGAGTGCTCGCCGATCAGGACGTCGAACGGGTCGGCGCGGCGCGGGGCGGCCACCAGTGCCGTGCCGTCCGCGAGCTCGCCCGGCACGTCCTTGGCGGAATGCACCGCGAGGTCGATCTCGCCCGCCAGCAGCGCGGCCTCGAGCGCGCCCACCCAGCGCGACTTGTCGCCGCGCGCTCGGTCGACGTCGCCGGCCGTGGTGATCGGGACGATCTCGCTCGGCTCCGGCAGCGCCTGCGCCACCGCTCGGGCCTGTGCCAGCGCCAGCACGCTCCCGCGCGTGCCGATCCGCAGGGTCAACGCGGCCGCAGCGCGCGGACCTCGGCGGGCTGCTCCGCCGCCTCAGGCGCCGCTTCGTCGAGCCCGAAGAGCTCGCGCAGGAGCTGCAGCCGCGCGTGGCGGCGGGAGGCGTCCAGGCCCTTCACGCGCACGGTGGGCTCGTGCAGCAGGCGCTTCGCAACCGCGCGTGCGAGCGCCTCCACGCGCTTGCGGTCGCGCTCGCTGAGCGTCTCCCAGCGGCCCTCGTTCTCGGCCAGCACCTGCTCGACGATGGCGTCGGCGTGCTCGCGCAGCGCGCCGACCGTCGGCAGCACCTCGAGCGAGCCGAGCCATCCCGCGAACGCCTGGATCTCCTCCTCGACGATCCCCTCGGCGCCGCGCGCCTCGGCCTTGCGGACCGAGAGGTGGCGGCGGACCTGGGTCTGCAGGTCGTCGATGTCGAGCAGCGTCACGCCGGGCAGCTCCGCGCACGCAGGGTCGATGTCGCGCGGCACCGCGAGGTCGATGAGCAGGAGCGGGCGCCCATGCCGGTCGCCGGTGATGAGGGCGAGCTCCTCGGCGCCGAGCAGCGTGTGCGGCGACGAAGTCGACGAGATCACGATGTCCGCGCGCGTGAGCTCCGCCGGCAGCGCGTCGAACGAGCCGGAGGCGCCGCCGAACTGCTGGGCGAGCGCGATCGCGCGTTCGCGCCGGCGGTTGGCGATGAACATCGTCGAGACGCCGTGGTCGTGCAGCGCGCGGGCGGTCAGCTCGGCGGTCTCGCCGGCGCCGATCAGCAGCACGTGCCGGTCCGTCAGGTCGCCGAGCGCCTCCTGCGCGGCGTCGACCGCCACGGAGGCGACGCTGGCCCGGCCCGCCGAGATCGCCGTCTCCGTGCGCACGCGCTTGCCGGTGGCGAGCGCGGCGCGGAACAGCTTGTTGGTCATCGGCCCGGTGGTGCGGGCGGCGAGCGCGGCCTCGTACGCGCGCTTGACCTGGCCCTGGACCTCGGCCTCCCCGACGATCATCGACTCCAGCCCACTCGTCACCCGGTACAGGTGCCGTGCCGCATCGCAGTTGCGCAGCGAGTAGATGCCGTCGAGCAGCTCGGTGGGCCGGATGCCGGCGCGCCGCGCGAGCAGCGCGAGCACCACCGACTCGGCCTCGACCGGATCCGTGACGAGCAGGTAGAGCTCGGTCCGGTTGCAGGTGGAGAGGGCGACGGCCTCGCCGATGGCAGGGTGCGAGGTGAGCTCGCGCAGCAGCGGCTCGGCGCCGTTGTCGGTGAGCGCGATCCGCTCACGCAGCGCGAGCGGCGCGGTCTTGTGCGACGCCCCGAGCGCGAGCAGCTCGGTCATCGCGAGACGCTCTCCTCGGCGGCGGCCTCGTCGCTGCCGTCCGCTGCGACTCGGGCGCCCGGTGCGTCTCCAGCGCCCGCCGCGTCTGCGCCGCCCGCCGGGTCTGCGCCGCCGGCCGCGTCTGCGCCGCCGGCCGCGTCTGCGCCGCCGGCCGGGTCTGCGCCGCCGGCGGCACGCCGGTCGCGGCGGTCGAGCAGCTCGTTGATCTCGCCGACCTCGCGGCCGATCCGGACGAGCTTGGAGGCCATGATCGCGACATAGATCAGGATCAGCGCCAGGAACACCAGGTACGCGGCGGCGACGTACGGGCCCGCGTCGTCGAGCGGCAGCGCAGGCATCAGGAGATTGGATCCCCACCCGCCCAGGCGCTGCGCCCGGCCGGGACCCACGGGTCGTCATCGTCGGCCAGCCGGCGCCGGAGCGCGCGCAGCTGCATCGACGCCTGCTTGGACGTCAGCTCGTACTTCCACAGCGTCACGAAGAGGACCGCCATCCCCAGCAGCGAGACCAGGAACGTCAGGCGCATCTCACCGGGCATCGAGCCGCCGGTGGCGCTCAGCACGCGCGGGTGCGTGAACGATTGCGCGAGACGGACGGCGAGGAAGTTCAGCGGCACGAACGCCCCGGCCAGGATCGAGAAGACCGCGGCGGTGCGGGCCTGGCGCTCCGGGTCCTCGATCGAGAAGCGCAGCGGCTGGTAGCAGGCGTAGAGCAGGAACACGATCAGGAAGGAGACGAGGGTGGGCTCCTCCCACACCCACCAGTGACCCCACGAGGCCTTGGCCCAGATCGAGCCGGTGATCAGCGCGCCGACGGCGAGGATCAGCGACAGGTGGATCGCCACGTAGGAGCGGAGATCGTGCGCGCGATCGCCCGTGCGCAGGTACTGGATGCCCCAGACGCCGCCGGCCACGAACCCGCACAGCGCCACGATCGCCAGCGGCACGTGCAGGTAGAAGATCTTCTGGATGAAGCCCTGGTCGGCCTCGTTCGGCGCGTAGAAGAAGACCATCGCGAACGCTCCGACGATCAACACGACGGAGGCGAAGGAGAGGGGCTTGAGACCCCGGGCGAACATCGTCTGACTAATCCTCCAGGAGGAAATCGAAGACCGCGAAGGCGAGCAGACCGAACACGAGATCATAGAGGCCGAGCACCAGTAGCCAGCGGCCGGGCAGCGCGCCGGCGCCCGCCGCCTCCAGCAGCGGCGACGTCGCGCGCGAGGCGGCGATGGCGAGCGGGATCAGCAGCGGCAGCGCCAGGATCGGCACGATCAGCTCGCGCGTGCGGGTCTGGATCCCGAGCGCGCCGACCAGCGTGCCCGCCACCGCGATGCCCAGATCGGCCAGCACGAGCACGGCGATCAGCTCGGGCAGCGCGTCCCACGGCGACGGGCCGAGCAACAGGATCGCGAAGGCCGGCACCGCGGCGAGCTCGACGGCGACGAGGAAGCAGAACAGCACGGCCGCCTTCGCCACGAACAGCGCGGTGCGGTCGACCGGGGCGAGCAGGAAGCCGTCGAAGCCGCCCTGCTCGCGCTCGGCCACGAACAGCCGCACGATCCCGAGCACGGCGGCGAACAGCAGCGTCACCCACAGCACGCCGGCGGCCAGGTCCCCGTCGACCGACCGCGCGTTGAGCGCGAAGTGAAAGAGCACGAACGTCGAGATGCTGAACAGCAGCATCGACGGCACGGCCTCGCCGGTGCGGAGCTCGACGAGCAGGTCCTTGCGGACCACGGCGCTGACCGCGCGTCTCACCGGTACAGGCCCCGCAGGTCGTCCGCACGCACGTCTGCCGCCGGCGCGAGCACCTCCGGCCGCCCGCCGCGGAGCCCGAGCACGAGGTCGGCCTCCGCCAGCCCGAGCTCGACGTCGTGCGAGATCAGCACGCGCGCGGCGCCTGCGCCGCGGCCGATCAGCGGCGCGACGGCGTCGGCGGCGCCGGGATCGAGGTTGGCCAGCGGCTCGTCGAGCAGCAGCAGCTGCGGGCGGTGCAGCACGGCGCGGCAGATCGCCACCCGCTGCGCCATCCCGCGCGACAGCGAGCGGAGGGGCTCGTCGGCCCGCCGCGCCATCCCGACCGCGTCGAGGAGCTGGGCCCCCCGCGCCTCGTCGACGTCGTGGAGCCGCGCGTGGAACCGCAGGTTCTCGCGCGCGGAGAGGTCGCGATACAGCAGCGGCTCGTGCGCCAGCAGCCCGACCTGCCCGCGCACCGCCCAGCCGTCGCGCGGCAGCGCGCGGCCGAGCACCGCCACGTCGCCGCGGTGCGGGCGCAGCAATGTCGCGAGCACGCGCAGCAGGGTCGTCTTGCCGGCTCCGTTCGCGCCGAACACCGCGAGCGTCGCGCCGCGCGGCAGCTCCAGCGACACCCCGGCGAGGGCGACACGATCGCCGTACGCCCGGCCGAGCTCATGCAGCGCGACCGCCGGCGCGTCGTCAGTGTTCGTCATGGTGCGACGAGTCGCCGCGCAGCGTGCGCACCACGTGCTTGAGCGTGGGGGCGAGCACGACGAACAGCTCGTCGATCGACTTCGGGGAGCCGGGGAAGTTGACGATCAGCGTGCGGTCGGCGATCCCGGAGATTCCGCGCGTGAGGATCCCGTGCGGCGTGTGCTTGAGTCCCTCGGCGCGCATCGCCTCGGCGAAGCCGGGCGCCTCGCGGTCGATCACCGCACGCGTCGCCTCCGGCGTGATGTCGTTCGGCGTGAGCCCGGTCCCGCCGGTCGTGAAGATCAGGTCGCAGCGCGCATCGATGAAGTGGTGCAGCCGGTCCTCGATCAGACCGAAGTCGTCGGGCACGACCTCCATCGCGACCACTTCGCAGCCCGCCTGCTCCGCCGCGGCGGCCAGGCGCGGGCCTGAGAGGTCCTCCGCCTCCCGGCGTGAGACCGACGTCGAGATCGTCAGGACAGCGGTTCGGATGGCGAGGAGCTTAGATTGCGCCCGTGGAGCTGCGTCAGCTCGAGTACTTCGTGGCCGTCGCCCGCCATCGCCACTTCGGCCGCGCGGCCGAGGCCGTGTACGTCACGCAGCCCGCGCTGTCGCAGCAGGTGCGGCGGCTCGAGGCCGAGCTCGGGCTCGCCCTGTTGCGGCGCACGAGCCGCGGCGTCCGGCTCACGCCCGCGGGCGAGGACCTGCTGGCGCGGGCGGAGACGATCCTCGCCGAGGTCGCCGGCGCGCGCGGGGCGATGGACGAGCACGCCGGCGTCGTGCGCGGGGCCGTCCGGGTGGCCGCGACCACGGCGGACGCGCTGCGGGTGCCCGAGGTGCTGGCCGCGTTCCACCGCGACCACCCGGGCGTGCGGCTGGCGCTGCGGCACGCGTCGACGGCGGAGGTGCTCGCGCTGCTGCGCTCCGGGGCTGTCGACCTCGGTGTGCTCAGTCTCGGCGACGAGGCGGCCGAGGGGCTGCAGGTGACGCGGCTGGTCGAGGAGCCGCTGCGGGCGGTCGCACCGCCGGACGAGCCGTTCGGCGCGGTCGTGGTCGGCGTCGACGATCTGCGCGGGCGCCCGTTCGTGCTCGGCGAGCCGGGGAGCGCGCTGCGCGCCGTCGTGATGGACGCCTGCCAGCGCCACGGGTTCAGCCCGGTGCCGCTGCTCGAGGTCGGCGACCCGGCGACCGTGCGCGTCCTGGTCAGCGCCGGCCTCGGCGTCAGCCTGGTGCCGCAGTCCTGGCTCGAGCCCCCGGGCCCTCCGGTGTCGGTCGCCGCCCTCGTCGAGCCGGCGCCGCGGCACGCGCTGTCGCTGCTCGCGGCCGGCGAGCTCCCGCCCGCCGGCCGGATCCTCGCGCAGCGCCTACAGGACGCCTTCCAGCTCGGCCTGCAGGCGTGACTTGCGCCGCGCGCCGACGAGCCTGAGCACCGGCTCGCCTGCGCGGAACACCATCAGCGTCGGCATCGACAGGACCTGGTAGCGGACCGCCGTCTCCTGATTGAGATCGGTGTCGAGCTTGACGAAGCGCACGTCCGGGCGCTCGTCGGCGAGCTCGGCCAGGATCGGGCTCATCATGCGGCAGGGCCCGCACCAGACGGCGTGGAAGTCGACGACGACGGGAGCGTCGGACTCGAGGACGTCGGCGGTGAAGCGGGCATCGGTGGTCTCGAAGGGAGGCATGGCCTTCACTGTGAGCGGCGGGGTCCCGGCCGCCAAGTGGGATTCGTTATGGGCGCGATCAGCGCGGCGCCGAATGAACTGCGGCATTGAGGGAGTGGGGCGCCGATGCACCGGTTTCGCGTGGGGCGGTTCGTGCACGCATACGGTGCAGAGACAACCCCGACCCTCCGAGGCGCCTCGCCGTGACCGCTCACGCTTCCCTACCTGCGCAGTTTCGTCCCGGAGAGGCGGTGGCGCGGACGTTCAGGCCGCGGCCGGCGCGTGCGACCGCTGCGCCGCGGCGATCAGCTCGCGCACGGCGGCCTCGTCGCCCGCCCGCAGCAGCTCGATCGGATCGGGGTCGCCGTTGACGATCCCCTCGAAGAAGGCCTTGCGGTCCTGGTAGGTCGGCAGCGTGCCCTTCGCCCACCCGCGCGCCTCGTTGAGCAGCACCGCGAGCCGCGCGTAGGGCTCGCCGAACTCGTCGGCGATCTGGGCCTTGATCCGCTTCGCCAGCGCGGGCGACGCGCCCGCCGTGGAGATCGCGATGGCCAGCGGGCCGGTGCGGACGATCGCCGGCAGGATGAAGTTGCACAGCGGCGGCACGTCGACGACGTTGACGAGCATCGCGCGCCGCTCCGCGTCCTCGTAGACGCGGATGTTGACGTCGGTGTCGTTGGTGGCCGCGATCGCGATGAAGGTCGACTCGAGGTCGCCCGGCTCGTACTCGCGGCGGAGCCACTCGATCGACCCCTCGTCGGCGAGCGCGCGCAGCTCGGGCGTCGCGTCGGGCGCGATCAGCACGACGCGCCCGTCGCAGGCCAGCAGGCCCTCGACCTTCTCGAGCCCGATGTCGCCGCCGCCCACGACCACGCACCGCCGGCCCGTCAGTCGCAGGCAGGCGATGTAGAAGGGCGTGTCGAGCATGCCCTGCACGCACGTCTGATCGCAGATCCCCTTACGGAACTGGCAGACGCACTCCTTGCCGGTGTAGGCCTGGGCGGGCATGCCCTACACGCTATCCACTTCGCTTGAGCTTGCCGTGGCGCTTGGCGTAGCGCTCGCCCGCCCGGAACACCGCGAGGCCGACCGGGATCGACACGACGCCGAGCACGAGCAGCGGCCACAGGTCCGAGCCCAGCTCGCTGAGCGAAGCGCCGTCGAGCACCGCCGCGCGGATGCCCTCGAGCGCGTACGTCGCGGGCGAGAGCTGCGACAGCCACTCCATCCAGCCCGGCATCACGGACACCGGGTAGTAGACGCCGGAGACGACGAGCAGCATGCCCTGGGCGATGAATCCGAGCTGGGCGCCCTTCTCGGGCGAGATGAGCGGCAGCACGGCGGTGACCATCCCGATGCCGACGAACGAGATCGACGCCACGGCCAGCAGCACGAGCGCGGCGACGAAGTCGGCGTCCGGGAAGCTCAGCTCGAAGAACACGGCCACGACGAGGAACAGCAGCGCGGTGCGCACGACGCCGTACAGCACGGCGAACGCGCCCATGCCGAGCAGGTGCACGGCACGCGACAGCGGTGCCATGAACGTGTACTCGATCGTGCCCTCCCAGCGCTCCCAGGCAACGGTCTCGGTGAGGATCTCGAACACGATCCCGAGGTAGGCCCAGATGACGGCGCCGATCAGCAGGATCGTCGTCTGGCGCTCGACGTCGAGCGTCCCGCCGCCGGCCTCGACGCCGTCGGCGATGAACACGACCGTCAGGGTGTTGGCGACGGTCCAGACGAAGAACGCGAGCTCCCAAAGGCCGTAGCGCTTGATCAGGTAGGTGTTGCGCTCGACGACGCCCACGAGGGCGATCGCCTGCAAGCGGACCGCGCCCATCTACGCCGCCTCCTCTGCTTCGTCCTCGTCCTCGAACTCGCGGCCGGTCGCCTCGATGAACGCGGCCTCGAGCGTGTCGGCGCGATAGCGGCGCTTGAGCAGGCGCGCGTCCTCGAGCGCGAGCAGCCGGCCGCGGTCGAGGATCCCGACGCGGTCCGCGAGCGTCTCCGCCTCGGCCATGTCGTGCGTGCACAGCAGCGTCGTCGTGTCGTGCTCGGCCCGCAGCTCGCGGATGAACGCCTGCACCTCGAGCTTGGCGCGCGGGTCCAGGCCCGTCGTCGGCTCGTCGAGCAGGAGCAGCGTCGGCGACGTCAGCAGCGCCCGCGCGAGCGCGACCTTCTGCTGCATCCCGCGCGACAGATCCTCCATCGGGGAGCCGGCGCGATCGACCGGGAAGCCGACGCGCTCGAGGATCTCGGGGATCCGCTGCCGGGTCTGGCGCGGGCCGATGCCGTAGAAGCGCGCGGCGTACGAGAGGTTCTCGCTCGCCGACATCCTCTTGAAGAACGACGCCTCGACGGACACGCGGTTGACCACCGAGCGGACGGCGCGCTCGTCGCGCACGACGTCGTGGCCGAACACGCGCGCGCTGCCGCCGTCGGGCAGCAGCAGCGTGGAGAGCAGGCGCACGAGCGTCGACTTGCCGGACCCGTTCTGGCCGAGCACGGCGACGCACTCGCCGCGGGCGACCGTGAACGACACGTGGTCGAGCGCGACGACCGGCGGCTGCTTGCGCCGGGTGAAGTGCTTGTGGAGTTGGACGACCTGAACTGCAGACATGACGGCTCCTTGAAGGAAGAACGCGAGCAGGGGCGGCTGCCCGAGGCGGTGCTCGGCAGCGCGGCTTGGCTCAGCGTCGGGCCGTCATGAGGCACATGCTACATGCCGCCGCTGAGGATTCGAACCCGCCGAAGGGGGACCCGTCCCTTCACGCCTCCGGCACGCCGTCGACGCGGCGGCGGATCCCGAGCGGGTTGTCCTCGCGCAGCTCGGGCGGGAGCGCGGCGGCGGGAGCGTCCTGGAACGCGACCGGGCGCGTGAACCGGTGCACGGCGGTCATGCCGACCGACGTGTGCGGCGGGCTCGTGGTCGCCGGGAACGGGCCGCCGTGGTGCATGCCGTAGGTGACGGCGACGCCGGTGGGGAAGCCGTCGAACACGACGCGGCCGGCGCGAGCGGCGAGCGCGGCGACGATCGCGGCCGTGTCCTCGTCGGGTTGCGCGTGCAGCGTGCCGCTGAGCTGGCCGTCGATCCGGTCGAGCGCGGCGAGCAGCTCGTCGGGCGAGCCGTGGCGCAGCAGGAGCACGACCGGGCCGAAGTGCTCCTCCAGCAGCTCCTCGGAGAGCTGATCGGCGGGCGCCTCATACGCGGTCGGCTGGTGGCGGAACCCCGGGCCGTCAGCGGGCGAGGCACTGCCGAGCGCACGGACCTCGGGGCGCGACTCGAGCCGGTCGACCGCGGAGCGGAGCGCGTCGCGCAGCCGCTCGTTCAGCAGCACCGACGGCGGCGCGCCGTCGAGCCGGGAGGCGAGATCGGCGGCGAACGCGTCGCCCGCCGCGCCGGTCGGGACGAACACCACGCCGGGCTTCGTGCACAGCTGGCCGCCGAAGTTGGACACCGACGCGGCGAGACCCTCGGCGATCTTGCCGGCGCGCGCGTGCAGGGCCTCCTCGGTGATCACGATCGGGTTGATCGAGCCCATCTCGGCGTAGACGGGGATCGGCACCGGGCGCCGGGCGGCGCGGTCGAAGATCGCCTTGCCGCCGTTGAACGAGCCGGTGAAGCCGACCGCGGCGATCTCCGGCGCGTCGACGAGCAGCTCGCCGACCTCGACGCCGGCGGCCGTCAGGTTCGCGAACGTGCCCTCGGGCAGCCCGGCGTCGGCGACGGCGGCGCGCAGCTCCCGCGCCACGATCTCGCCGGTGCCCGGATGCGAAGGGTGCCCCTTGACGATCACCGGGCAGCCCGCGGCGAGGGCGCTCGCGGTGTCGCCGCCCGCGGTCGAGAACGCGAGCGGGAAGTTGGAGGCACCGAACACGGCCACGGGGCCGACCGGCACCTGCATCCGGCGGACGTCGGGCTTGGGGATCGGCACCGCGTCGGGATCGGGGTGGTCGATGATCGCCTCCGCGTCGTCGCCGGCGTCGACGATCGCCGCGAACGCCTCGAGCTGCCCGCAGGTGCGCTCGAGCTCGGAGCGCAGGCGCGCCTCCGGCAGGCCGGTCTCGGCCTCGGCGACCGCGACGATCTCGTCTCCGACCGCGCGCAGGCGGGCGGCGGCGCCGCGCAGCAGGGCGGCGCGACGGGCGCGGTCGCGCAGCGCGCCGGAGCGGTGGACGGCCGCGGCGGCGGCGACGGCGGCGTGGACGTCGTCCGGCGCGGCCTCGGTGAAGCTCGGCCCGAGCTCGCCGGTGCGGGGATCGACGGAGTTGAACGTGGCGGCCATGGCGTGTACCTTACCGCTGGTCCGCAAACCGAACCAATGCAGTCTGCTTCCGAGACCAATCTGACCGAGCTCGCGTCGCGCCGCGGAGACTCGCTGGCGCCGATCAGGGCCCGCCAACGTTACGAGGACGTGGCCGACCGGATCGCCGCCGACATCCGCGCCGGCCGGCTCGCGCCCGGCGAGCGGCTGCCGTCCGAGCGCGACCTCGCGCGCCGGCTGGAGGTCGGCCGCGCATCGGTGCGCGAGGCGATCGCCTCGCTCCAGGTCGCCGGCATGATCGAGACGCGGCCGGGGGCGGGGTCGTTCGTCGCCGCCGGCGCCGCCGAGCGCAGTCGCGAGACGGCCGACTCCAGCCCGTCGGATCTGCTCGAGGCCCGCACGCTGCTCGAGCCCGCCGTCGCCCGCCTGGCCGCGCAGCGCGGCGGTCCGGATCCCGAGATCGAAGCCCTGCTCGCCGCGATGGAGGGCGCGAGCGGCGACGGCTGGAACGACTGCGACCGCCGCTTCCACCAGCGGATCGCGGCGCTGACCGGCAACCCGGTCCTGGTCGACCTCGCCGACCGCATCGCCGCCGTGATGGACGAGCCGCTGTGGCAGCGGCTGCGCGACGACTCGATCGCCGTCCCCGGCCGGACGACCATCCACCTCGCGGAGCACCGCATGATCTACGAGGCGATCGCCGAGGGCGACGCCGATGCGGCGGAGCTCTACGCGGCGCAGCACATCCGCCGCGTGCGCAAGTACATGACGCTCGACTAGAAAGGCTCTGCCCGTGCGCTTCCCCGGCATCATCCCCGCCGTCACCACCCCGTTCGACACGTCCGGCGCCGTCGACACCGCCGCACTCGAGAGCAACGTCACCGCGCTGCTCGACGCCGGTGTCCACGGCATCGTCGCGACCGGGACGATGGGCGAGGCGGCCAGCCTGTCGAGCGACGAGCGCGGTACGGTCGTCCGCGCGGTGGTCGAGGCGGTCGAGGGTCGCGTGCCGGTGATCGTCGGCGTCTCGGCCGGGACTCCCGCCGCCGCGATCGCCCTGGCCGCCGACGGCGCCGAGGCCGGCGCGAGCGCGCTGATGATGCTCCCGCCGCTCGGCTACCGCGCCGACGCCGACGAGATCGTCGCCCACTACCGCGCGGTCGGCGAGGCCGGCGGTCTGCCGCTGATGGCCTACAACAACCCCGAGGCGAGCGGCATCGACATGCGCGCCGATCTGATCACTCGGCTGTTCGAGGAGGTCGACGCGGTCGTCGCGATCAAGGAGTGCTCGGGCGACGCTCGGCGGATCCCGGAGCTGATCAACGCCGCGCCGGAGCTCGAGGTGCTCGTGGGCGGCGACGACTGGGCGCTCGAGGGCTTCTGCGCCGGCGCGACGGGCTGGGTCAGCGGCGTCGCCGACGTCCTGCCGCGCGAGTGCGTCGAGCTCTACGACGCCTGCCGCTCCGGCGACCTCGAGACGGCCCGGGCGATCTACGCGCGGCTGCTCCCGCTCGCGCGCTTCGACATGACGCCCAAGCTCGTCCAGTACTTCAAGGCCGCGATGGACGAGGTCGGCCTCGCCGGCGGCCCGACCCGCCCGCCGCGCCTGGCGCTGACCGACGACGAGCGCTCCGCGCTGCGCGACGCGATGGCGGTCGCCACGGTATGAGGCTCCAGGCGGTCGACTCGCACACGGAGGGGATGCCCACGCGGGTGATCACCGGTGGCGTGGACCCGATCCCGGGCGCCACGATGCTCGACCGCAAGCTTCATTTCGAGGCCGAGATGGACGAGCTGCGGCTCATGCTGATGCGCGAGCCGCGCGGCCACTCGGCGATGTCCGGCGCGATCCTCCAGCCGCCGACGCGCGACGACGCCGACTGGGGCGTGCTGTTCATCGAGGTGTCCGGGCTGCTGCCGATGTGCGGGCACGGGACGATCGGCGTGGCGACCGTGCTGGTCGAGACCGGCCGCGTCGCGGTGACCGAGCCGGAGACCGTCGTGCGGCTCGACACGCCGGCCGGGCTGGTCGAGGCACGCGTGCAGGTCGCGGGCGGCCGGGCGACCGGCGTGACGCTGCGCAACGTCCCGGCGTTCCTCTACGAGCGCGAGCGTCGGGCCGCCGACGTCGTCTGTGACATCGCGTTCGGCGGCAACTTCTACGCGCTCGTGCCGGTGGGCGACGTCGACCCGGCCGACGCGGGCGCGTACATCCGCCACGGCGCCGAGATCATGGCCGCCGTCAACGAGGATCCGCCGGTCCACCCGGAGGACCCGCGCATCGCCGGCTGCCGGCACGTGGTCTTCCACGCTCCGGGCCGCGACGGCGCGGACGCCAGGAACGCGACCTCGATCCACCCGGGCTGGCTCGATCGCTCGCCGTGCGGCACCGGGACGAGCGCGCGGATGGCGCAGCTGCACGCGAACGGGGAGCTGGCGATCGGGCAGCCGTTCGTCAACGAGTCGGTCATCGGCACGCGCTTCACCGGCCGGCTCGTCGCGGAGACGACGGTCGGCGACTTCGCGGCGGTGGTCCCGGAGATCACCGGCCGCGCGTGGATCACCGGCACGGCCGAGTACCGGCTCGACGCCGACGATCCGTTCCCCGCCGGCTTCGCGCTGTGAACCCGGATGTCGTCGTCGTCGGCGCCGGGATCGTCGGCGTCTGCGCGGCGTACGAGCTCGCCCGCGCGGGCGCGCAGGTCACGGTGCTGGAGCGGGGCCAGATCGGCCGCGAGTGCTCGTGGGGGAACGCCGGCCTGCTCGTCCCGAGCCATGCGCGGCCGATCGCCGCGCCCGAGAACCTGCGCTCGGGCCTGCGCTGGATGGTCCGGCGCGACTCGCCGTTCGGCATGTCGCCGCAGCCGTCGCTGGCGCCGTGGCTGCTGCGCTACGCCCGGGCCGCGACCGCGGCGCGGGCGGCGGCCGGCGAGACGCTGCAGCGCGAGCTGAGCGTCGAGGGGCTGGCGCGGTTCGACGAGCTGGCCGGCGAGGGGATCGACGGCGGCTACCGCCGCAGCGGGATGCTCGCCGTCCACAGCTCGCAGCAGCACGCCGTCGAGGAGGCGGAGTCCGAGACCGGCCGCGCGCTCGGGGCGCGGCTGCTCAGCGCCGCCGAGGCGCGCGCGCTCGAGCCGGCGCTGACCGGGCCGCTGCAGGCCGCGGTCCTGTTCCCCGAGGAGGCCCAGTGCGACCCGATCCGCCTGGTGGCCGACGTCGCGGCCGCCGCGGAGCGGGCCGGCGCGGTGTTCCGGCCGGGCGTGGAGGTGCGCGACGTCGCACAGGAGGCGGGCGGCGTGCGGGTCGGCGACCTGCGCGCCGGGCACGCGGTGATCGCGGCGGGCGTGTGGTCGGGCGCGCTGGCCGCATCGCTCGGCGCCGGGATCCCGCTGGCGGCCGGCAAGGGATACGCGGTCGACTACGCGCCGACGGCGCTGAAGATGCCGCTCTACCTCGCTGACGCCCGCTGCGTCGCCAACCCGATGAGCGCGCGGCTGCGCCTGACCGGCGGGCTCGTGCTCGGGAGCGCCGAGCAGCGCGGCGATCCGCGCCGCGTGGACGCGATCCGCCGTGTCGCCGCGGAGACGCTCGGCGCTACCGCGCCCACGCTGGAGTGGTCAGGACTGCGCCCGTGCACGCCCGACGGCCTGCCGATCGTCGGCCCGCACCCGCGCGCCGACCGCGTCGTGCTGGCGACCGGGCACGGGATGCTCGGCGTCACGCTCGGCCCGCTCACCGGCCGGCTCGTCGCCCGCCTCGTGGCCGGCACCGCCGATCACCCGGCGCTGCCCGCGCTGTCGCCCGGCCGCTTCTGAGCGATCGTGATCTGCGCCCGGTAGGCCTGCGCGACGCGATCGACGCCGTGCTTCTCCAGCACCGCCCGGCACTCCGCCAGTGCCCTCTCGCGCTTCTCTCGCGGCAGGCCGCCGATCGAGCTGAAGGACGCGATCTGCGCGATCTGACCGTCGCGGCTCACGACATGCTCGTGCGGCCCCTCCTCCTCGGTCAGCGGGCCGAACTGCGCCTCGATCGCCGCGCGCCACGGCACGGCGTGCGGCATCCGCGGACCCGGAAGGCGGTGCGCCATCACGATCTCGTGGAGGTCCTCGAACCACGGCTCGTGGGTGTCGATCTGGTTGAAGCAGACGGCGAGGTGCCCGCCCGGGCGCAGCACACGGGCGATCTCCGCGGGGGCACGCTCGAGGTCGAACCAGTGGAACGCCTCGGCGACGAACACGGCGTCGACCGACTCGTCGCCGAGCGGGATCGCCTCCGCGGTGCCGCTGATCGCCCGCGCCCGCGGCACTTCGCGCTCGAGGACCGCGCGCATCCCGTCGACGGGCTCGATCGCCGTCACGGCGGCGTGCTCGACCAGGATTCGCGTCAGCTTGCCCGTGCCGGCGGCGAGATCGACGACGTCGCGTGCCTCCCAGCGCGCGATCAGCTCGGCGATCTTGCCGGGCGGCCAGCCGGGGCGGCCGTGCTCGTACGCCTCTGCCTGCGAGCCGAAGGCGCGGTCGGCGATCGGGTTGACGGTCACTTCCCGCGCGCCCTGCGGATCCGCTCGAGACGCTCGCGCAGGTCGCTCTCCGTCGCGTCCGGCTCGTAGAAGCGCAGGTCCTCGAGGCCGTCCGGCAGGTGCTCCTGCTGGTTGACGTGGCTGGGCTCGTCGTGCGGGTACGCGTAGCCGACGCCGCGGCCGAGGTGCGCCGCGCCCGGGTAGGCGGCGGAGCGCAGCGCCGCGGGTGGATGCTTGGCGCCGTGCTCGCGGATGTGCTCGCGGGCGGCGCCGAGCGCCCGCCCGGCCGCGTTCGACTTCGGCGCCAGCGACAGGTAGATCGCCGCCTGGGCGAGCGCGTAGTGCGCCTCCGGCATCCCGACGTGCTCGACCGCCTGGGACGCGGCGACCGCGACCTGCAGCGCCTGGGGATCCGCGTTGCCGATGTCCTCGGACGCGAGGATGATCATCCGCCGCGCGATGAACCGCGGGTCCTCGCCGCCCTCGATCATCGCCGCGAGGTAGTACAGCGAGGCGTCGGGATCCGACCCGCGCGTGGACTTGATCCAGGCGGAGATGAAGTCGTAGTGCTGGTCGCCCGCCTTGTCGTAGAGGACGGCCTTGCGCTGCATCGCGTCCTCGGCCTCTTCGAGCGTGACCGCCTCGCCGACCGCGGTCGATGCGGCGAGCTCGAGCGCGTTGAGCGCCGTGCGGGCGTCGCCGCCGGAGCGGGCGGCGAGGAACGCGATGACCTCGTCGGGGACCTGCGTGTTGGCGACCTCGTCGCGCTCGATCGCCCGGCGCAGCAGGCCCTCGATGTCCGCGGCGCTCAGCTCGTGCAGCTCGTAGATCTGGGTGCGGCTGAGGAGCGCGCTGTTGACCTCGAAGTAGGGGTTCTCCGTCGTCGCGCCGATCAGCGTCACGAGCCCTTCCTCGACCGCGGGCAGCAGCGCGTCCTGCTGGGCCTTGTTGAAGCGGTGGATCTCGTCGAGGAAGAAGATCGTCGCGCGGCCGCCGCTGCGCCGCTCGCGGGCCCGCGCGAGCACCTCGCGCACCTCGGCGCGCCCGGCCTGCACCGCCGACAGCTCCTCGAACGCCGCGTCGGCGTGCTGGGCGGCCAGCCGGGCGAGCGTCGTCTTGCCGGCGCCGGGCGGCCCGTACAGGACCATCGAATGCGGCCGGCCGGACTCGAGCGCGGCCCGCAGCGCCGACCCCTCGCCGAGCAGGTGCTCCTGGCCGACGAACTCGGCGAGCGTCTGCGGGCGCATCCGCGCGGCCAGCGGGCCGTCGGCCGGCGGGCGGTGCTCGGGGCGCTTGTCGGGAGGGTCGAAGAGTCGGTCCACGCCACCAGTATGCGGCTTGCTCGGACTCGCAAGCTCGCGGGAGCGCCCTGATTACATGACGATCCATGCGGCGCGTCCCCATGACGGTGGTCCTACGGGAGTGGGCGCGCATCGGTGTGACGAGCTTCGGCGGCCCGCCGTCGCAGGTGGCGTTGCTGCGGGAGCTGTGCGTCGAGCGGCGCGAGTGGCTGTCCGCGCGCGAGTTCGAGGACGCGAACGCGGCGACGCAGCTGCTCCCCGGCCCGGGCGGCACGCAGCTGGCGATCTACTGCGCCCAGCGGGCCGGCGGCCGCGCCGGCGCGGTGCTCGGCGGGCTCGCGTTCGTGCTGCCCGGGCTCGTGATCATGCTGGCGATCGCGGCGATCGCTCTGGGAGAATCACCGCCGCTGTGGATCCGCGCGATCGGGGCCGGGGCGGCGGCCGCGGTGGTGGCGGTCGTGGTGCACGCGGGGCTGGCGCTGGGGCGGACGAGCGTGCGGAGCGCGCGGGCGGCCGTGTACGTCGTGATCGGCGCGGCCGCGGTGGTGCTCCTGGGCCCCGGCGTGGTGGCGGTGCTGCTGGCGTGCGGGTTCGCCGAGCTCGGCCTGCGACGGGTCTCGCTGCACGCGTGGCCGGTCGTCGTGGCCGGGGCCGCGACGTTGCCCGCGCTCGCCTGGACCGCGTTGAAGGTCGGCGCGCTCAGCTACGGCGGCGGCTTCGTGATCATCCCGCTGATGCGTGCCGACGCCGTCGACACGCACGGCTGGATGACCGGGACCGAGTTCGCCAACGCGGTCGCCTACGGCCAGCTCACGCCCGGCCCGGTCGTGCACACGGTCGCGATGGTCGGGTGGGCCGCCGCTGGCTTCGGCGGCGCGCTGCTCGCCGCCGCCGTGGCGTTCGCGCCGTCGTTCCTCGTGATCCTCGTGCTCGGCGACCGCTTCGCGGCGCTGCGCGAGTCCGGTCCCGCGCGCGCGTTCCTCGACGGCGCCGGACCGGCCGCCGTCGGCGCGATCCTCGGCGCCGCGGTGCCGCTCCTCGACGCCCTCGAGGAGCCGTGGCAGTTCGGGGTCCTCGCCGCTGCCGCGGTCGTGCTGTTGCTGCGGCGCGGGCCGTTCTGGGTCCTGGTCGGAGGTGCCGTGGCGGGCCTGGTCGCCGCGGCGCTTGGCGCTTCCGTGCCCTAGGCGAACTGCGGCTGGGTAGGGCGGCGAGGGTGCCGGCCGCGCCGCGAGACTCGGCTTGGTGGCGCCTTTGCCACCTATACGGTGGTCAAAGCGCCACCGACATCGGTTCCCTCTCCCTAAATGCCGCAGTTCAAGTGCCCACTAGCATCGAGGCGATGGGGGAGGAGACCGCGGACGTCCTCGCACGGCTGATCCGCTTCAAGACCGTCAACCCGCCCGGAGCCGAGCGGGAATGTCAGCAGTGGCTGGCGGCCTATCTCGAGGACGCGGGCTTCGCCGTCGAGCTGTTCGGCGCCGAGCCCGAGCGGCCGAACCTGGTCGCGCGGCTGCAGGGGGCCGAGCCCGGTCCCGTTCTCGGCTACCTCTCGCACGTGGACACCGTGCTCGCCGACGCCGGCGACTGGACGCACGACCCCTGGGGCGGGGAGGTCCACGACGGCTACCTGTGGGGGCGCGGAGCGCTCGACATGAAGTCGCAGACCGCCGCCGAGGTCGTCGCGGCGACCACGCTGGCGCGCAACGGCTGGCGGCCGCCGAAGGGCGAGCTGAAGATCATCGCGGTCGCCGACGAGGAGACCGGCGGGCGTTGGGGGTCGCAGTGGCTGACCGAGCAGCACCCGGACGAGGCGCGGGTCGACTGGGTCGTCGGCGAGGGCGCCGGGGCCGGTTCGCACATCCCGTACGGAGACCGGCGGCTGTACAGCGTCGCCTGTGCCGAGAAGGGCACGTTCCGCTTTCGCGTCCGCGCCCGCGGGGTCGCGGGCCACGCGGCAGTGCCGGGGACCGGCGACAACGCGCTGCTCAAGCTCGCTCCCGTGATCACCCGGCTCGGCGAGGGCCCGATCGCCTTCGACGTCGTCGACGAGGGCCGGGCGCTCCTGACCGCGCTCGGCGAGGATCCCGACGACCCGCGGACCGCCGTGGCGAACGTCCGCGCAAGGGAGCCGCGGCTCGCCCAGCTCGTGGAGCCGACGCTGTGCGTGACCGCGGTGCCGACCCGGATCTTCGCGTCTGAGAAGATCAACGTCATTCCCGCCAAGGCCGAGCTGCTCGTCGACTGCCGCGTGCCGCCGGGCATGGATGGAGAGGCCACGATGCGGCGCGTGCACGACCTGATCGGCGATGACGGAGTCGAGGTCGAGTTCCTCGAAGAGGTGATCGGCAACCGCTCGCCGCTCGACTCGCCGCTGATGCGGGCGATCGGCGACTGGGTCGCCGCGCACGACCCCGGGGCCGAGATCGTGCCGACCGTCCTGCCCGCGTTCACCGACTCGCACCACTTCCGCACCGCGTTCCCGGACTGTGTCGCCTACGGCTTCTTCCCGCAGCGCCACCAGAGCGTGTTCGACACATGGCCCCTGTTCCACTCAAACGACGAGCGGATCGACGTGCGCGACCTCGCGTTCGCCACCGCGTTCTTCACCGACCTGCCGAGGAGATTGCTGGGATGACCGACGAGACACCCCCCAAGCTCCGGCTCGGCGGCATGGCCCTGCGCAACGGCCTGCTCGTCCACGGGCCGACCCACTGGGCCGCCGCGGTCCGCGACGACGCCGGCGAGGTCCGCGTGGCGTCCGGGCGCAAGCCGCGCATCGAGGCCGCCGACGGCGTGCCGGGCGTTCGCGGCGTCGTGCGGCTCGGCGAGGCGTTCGCGGTGATCCCGCTCGTCAAGCGCTCGCTCCCGCAGGCCAAGCTGCCGTTCGAGAACCCGAGCGTGCTCGGCGTCGCGGCCGGCGCGTCGCTGCTCGGCGCGGTCATGCGCCGGCGCGTCGGCGGCGCCTCGGGCGAGGCGGTCGCGGTGATGCTGTCGTTCGCTCCCGCCGTGCTCGCGCTGCGCGGGGGCGAGCTGGCCGCCTATCACGGGGTCGAGCACAAGGCGATCGCGGCGTACGAGACCGACCAGGACGACGCGGCGGACGCGGCCAAGGAGCACGACCGCTGCGGCTCGCATCTCGTCACGCCGCTGCTGGCATCCAACCTCGCCGGCGCGATGCTCGTCCGGCGCGTGGTCGAGAAGCCGGGCCCGATGGCCGGCGCCGGCGTCGCGGTGGCGTCGACTGCCGCGGCCGTCGAGGTGTTCGCGTGGTGCGAGCGAAACGCCGCCTCGCCGCTCGCAAAGGCCCTGCGGAGGCCCGGTTTCGAGCTGCAGCGCGTGATCGGCACGCGCGAGCCCGACGAGCGCCAGCTCGAGGTCGGCCGCGCCGCCCTTGCCGAGATCCTGCGGGTCGAACCTCAGCCATCCGTTTAGGGTCCAGACCCCAGTCCGGAACCCCCGGGCCGGGGCAATACTGACCGTCGATGCTTCTCGACGGCCAGCGGCTTCAGAACGACCTTCCGAACCGCTACCTGCTGCACCCGCAGGCCGACAGGCCGAGACCCGCGCAGGCGAAGGCGGAGCTCACGACTGCGGCGGTCCCGAAGGGGCCGACCGCCTGGCAGCAGGTCGAGGCGAACGTGCTGGCGTGGGCGCCGATCATCTTCATGGCGCTGATCTGCATCGTCCTGTGGCGGACGATGAAGCTGATGCCGCGGACCAAGCCGCAGCAGCTCAAGCCCGATGCGGCGTCGGGCGTCGGCTGGGCGGACGTCGCCGGCGCCGACGAGGCCAAGGCCGAGCTGCAGGAGGTCGTGGAGTTCCTGCGCGAGCCGGGGCGCTTCCAGACGCTCGGCGCGAAGGTTCCGACCGGCATCCTGCTGCACGGCCCGCCCGGCACCGGCAAGACGCTGCTCGCCAAGGCCGTCGCCAAGGAGTCGGGCGCCGAGTTCTTCTCACAGTCGGCCGCCGCGTTCGTGGAGATGTTCGCCGGCCTCGGGGCCGCGCGCATCCGGCGGCTGTTCGCCGAGGCCCGCAAGGCGTCGCCGGCCGTGGTCTTCATCGACGAGATCGACGCCGTCGGCGGCGAGCGCGGCTCGGACAACAACTCCGAGCGCGAGCAGACGCTCAACCAGCTGCTCGTGGAGATGGACGGCTTCGGCTCGAGCGGCGAGGTCGTCGTGATCGCCGCGTCGAACCTGCTCGAGAAGCTCGACCCGGCGCTGCTGCGGCCGGGCCGCTTCGATCGCCAGATCTTCGTGTCGCCGCCCGACGTCACGGGCCGCGAGGCGATCCTGAAGGTGCATACCCGCGGCAAGCCGCTCGGCGTCGTCGATCTCGAGCTGATCGCCCGCCAGACTGCGGGCCTGACCGGCGCCGACCTCGCGAACCTCTGCAACGAGGCGGCGATCTTCGCCGCCCGCAGCTTCCGCGACAAGCTCGAGCAGGAGCACTTCGACTCGGCTCTCGAGCGCGTCGTCGCCGGCATGCAGTCACGCCGGACGCTCAACGACCACGAGCGGCGCGTCGTCGCCTTCCACGAGGCCGGGCACGCGCTGTGCGCGGAGCTGCTCCCCGGCGTCAACCGCGTCCACAAGATCTCGATCGTCCCGCGGGGCCGGGCGCTCGGCTACACGCTGAACCTGCCGGAGGAGGACCGCTACCTCAAGACGCGCGAGGAGCTGCTCGACTATATGGCCGTGCTGCTCGCCGGCCGCGCCGCCGAGCAGATCGTGTTCGGCGCCGTCACGACCGGCGCCGCCGACGACCTCCACCGCGTCGAGGAGATCTCGCGCTCGATGATCCACGAGTACGCGATGGGCACGTCGATCATGTCGCGCAAGGTGTCCGCCGAGGGCGGAGCCGTGTCGGACCGGACCCGTCAGCTGCGTGACGAGGAGCAGCAGCACCTGGCCGACGAGGCGATGCGCTCCGCGCACCGGATCATCACCGACCATCGGGACAAGCTCGACGCGCTCGCACACGCTCTGCTGCGGAACGAGGTGCTCGAGCGGCGGGACATCGATCGCATCATGGACGGCGTCCCGCGCTTCTACCGGATGCCGGGGCACGGGCTGCGGGTCGTCGCGGCCACCCCTACGGACGTTCGTTGACTCAAGCGCTCTGAGCGGAATGCCGATGCCCCGGGAAATGGGGCAGGTACACCGACTTTCGCGCGCGGGCGCAGACCGTGCGGCCGATTTCCGGGAGTTGCTGGCCCCTGGCGCGATCCGGGCGGTCTACCAGCCGATCGTCCGCCTGAGCGACCTCCAGCCGATCGGCTATGAGGGCCTCGCGCGCTTCCCCACGCCGCCCGGCCTCGTCGCGCTGCCGCCCGACGTCACGCTCGCCGCCGCGGCCCGCTCCGGCCTGCGCCACGACCTCGAGGTCGCCTGCTGGGCCGCCATGACCGCGTCCGGCGAGCCGCCCGAGGGCCGGCTGCTGTTCGTCAACGTCGGGCCGGACGCGCTCGGCCATCCCGGGCTCGCCAAGCTCGCCGACCAGCTTCCCCAGCGGCTCGTGATCGAGCTCACCGAGCAGGACGCCGTCCAGGACATCAAGCGCATCCGCGAGCGCCTGAAGCCGTGGATCGCCCGCGGCGCGCTGATCGCCGTCGACGACGCCGGCGCCGGCTTCACGTCGCTCGAGTACGTCGCCGAGATCCGCCCCGACTTCCTCAAGCTGTGCCGCGGCATGGTCGCCGGCGTCGACCTCGACGCCTCCCGCGAGGCCGTGCTGCGCGCCACCGTCGCGTTCGCCCGCGAGGTCGGCGCGCGGGTCGTCGCCGAGGGCGTCGAGCGGCCCGAGGAGCTCGCTGTGCTGCGCGCGGCCGAGGCGGACTTCGGCCAGGGCTGGCTGTTCGGCCGTCCCGCCGAGGCGTGGCCGGCGGACCCGCAGGCGAACGCGGCGCCGCTGCGCGTCTCGTCGTCCGGCGGCGGGCGGCTCGAGCGCGCGCTCGCGTCTGCTCCCAGCGTCCGCGATGCGTCGGCCGTCGTCGTCGAGCACCTCGCGCGCACCGGCCTGATGCCGAGCGTCTATCTCGAGCAGGGAGGGCGGCTGCGCTGCCAGGCGTCGCGCGGCTACTGGCAGGTCTACGACGGCATGCCGTCGTCCGCCGGCGTGATCGGCCGTACGTTCCGCACCGGGGCGGCCACCGTGGTGAACGACATCGCCGATCACCCCGAGTGGGTCGAGTCGGTCCCATCGGTCGTCGCCGAGGTCTGCATGCCGCTGAAGATCGGCGAGCGCACGGTCGGCGTCATCAACGCCGACTCCCCGACACGGCCCGACGAGGGCGTGCGCTGGGAGGTCGAGCGCTGCGCCGACCTGCTGTCGCGCCGGATCGAGCAGCTGGGCGGTCCCGAGACCTGCGTCCGGCCCGCCCAGCGGCTCGCCCGCGCGGTCGCCCGCATGTCGGCGCTCGAGGATCCCGAGGACATCGTCCGCGAGACCGTGCGCTCGGCGCTCGACCTCGCCGGCTTCGAGTCCGCGATGATCGCGCTCGCCGACGGGCACGGCCACCTCTACGTGCACCACGCCGAAGGCCCGTTCGCGGTCGTCTTCTCCGACCTCGCGACGCCGGAGCTCGACGCGATCGCCAACTGGGTGAGCCTCGGCACGTCGTCCTACACGGTCGCCGAGACGTCCGGCCGCGGCTTCGCCGGCCACCAGACCTTGCGCGGCGCCGGCGCCGCTTCGCTCGCCGTCCTGCCGCTCACCGCCGCGGGCCAGCGGCTCGGCGTCATCGTCCTCGCCGACCGCCTCCCGCACCGGCTCGCCACCGACCATGTCGAGCTGCTCGAGCTGCTCGCGGTCCAGGCCGCCGGCGGCCTGCGCATGGCCGCCGCCGTGCTCGAGCTGCGCGAGCGCGCCGCGCGCGATCCGCTCACCGGGCTCGGCCACCACGCCACGTTCCACGACGCGCTGCCGGCCGTCCGCGGCGCGACGCCCGCGCACCGCCGGACCGCGGTGCTGATCGCCGACGTCGACGGCTTCAAGGCCATCAACGACACCCGCGGCCACGCTGCCGGCGACGACGTGCTGCGCGCGATGGCCGCGCTCCTGCGCGCCGCCGCGCCGTCCGGCGGCCGTGCCTTCCGGATCGGCGGCGACGAGTTCGCGCTCGTGTTCGAGTGCGACGGCGAGACGCACGCCGAGCAGATCGGCTGGCAGCTGCGCTCGGACGCCCGCGACCGGCTCGGCTCGACGCTGTCCGTCGGCCTCGCGCTGGCGGACCCGGACGAGACCGACGAGGCCCTCGTCGCCCGCGCCGACGAGGCGCTCTACGAGGTCAAGCGCCTCGGCCGCGACGGCGTCAGGCTGGCGTCACGAGACTGAACGCGCCCGGGCGCACCGTCACGCGCTCGAGGCCGCCGCGCCGCAGCTCGCCGTCGACGTTCAGCTCGGATCCGGCCGGGAGCTCCACCTCGACGAGTTGACCGCGCGCGTGCTCGACGCCGCGCTGCTGAGCGATCGTCTGCGTGCGCAGGCCCCAGGCGCGCCGGGCCAGCCCGAGGCGCGAGCCGGCGGGCAGGACGACCACGTCGAGCGCGCCGTCGCGCGGGTCGGCCTCGGCGACCCCCGAGCCGCCGCCGAACGCGCCGCTGACCGCGACGATCGCCTGCCAGCAGTCGCCCGCGAAGACCTCCGCGCCGTCCATGCGCACCGTCGCGCGCAGCGGCCGCGCGGTGGCCGCGGCACGAACGGCTCCGACCGCGTAGGCGAGCGCCCCGAGCCGCTGCTTGAGCGGCTGCGCGCGGCGGGCCGCGGCCGATGCGAGGCCGGCGCTGGCGACGTTGACGAACGGCTGCCCGTCGGCGAGCTGGCCGAGGTCGTGCGTCCGCGTGTGCGCGCCGGTCGCCGCCAGCTCCGCCGCGGCGCGCGGATCCTCGGGCAGATCGTGGGCGCTCGCGAAGTCGTTCGCCGTGCCGGTCGGGATCACGGCCAGCGGCACGCCGAGCCAGCCCGCGAGCGCGGCGAACGGGCCGATCGTTCCGTCGCCGCCGGCCACGACGAGCCGCTCCGGCGCGTACGCGACGATCCGGTCCGCCTCGACGACGTCGAAGATCTCGGCATCCGGCATGACGTCCAGCAGCGGCGCCGGATCGAGCCCGCCGCCGGATGCCCGGTTGGCGGCGATGGCGATCCGCACGGCCGCTGAGGGTACACTCGCCGTCGTGTTCGGCAGCATCGATCACATCGGCGTGGCGGTCGCGGATCTCGACGCGGCGATCGCCGTGCACCGCGACACCTACGGCATGCCGCTGGTGCATCGCGAGACCGTCTCCGAGCAGGGAGTCGAGGCCGCGCTGCTCGATGTCGGCGAGAGCCACGTCGAGCTGCTGGCGCCGCTCGGCGATGACACGCCGGTCGGCAGGTTCCTCGCCAAGCGCGGCCCCGGGCTGCATCACGTCGCGTACCGCGTCGATGACGTCGCGCGCACGCTCGACGACCTGCGGGCCGCCGGCCTGCGCCTGATCGACGAGGAGCCGCGCACCGGCATCCGCGGCTCGCAGGTCGCGTTCCTGCACCCGGCCACGGCCGGGGGCGTATTGACCGAGATCGTCCAACCCGCGGCGGTGCATGCGTGATGAGTGACCCGACGAAGGCCCCACCCAGCGCGCGCCGCGCGGCGCTCGGATTCAACGGCAGCGGCCAGGTGTTGTCGCTGCGGCTCCAGGACGACCAGCTCGAGGCGCTGCGCAAGGCGCTGCAGGACAAGAAGGACGGCTGGTTCGAGGTCGAGGCCACCGACGGCGCCGTCCTCGTCGACCTGTCGCAGGTCACGTACCTGCGGGTCGAGTCCGGCGAGCACCGCGTCGGCTTCTAATTTGCTCCACGACCTCCGTGTCGCCTTCAACAAGCTGGATCTCGCGCTGTACCGGCGCGTGCGGTCGCTCGGGCACACGCCAGAGACCGTGCGCTGGGTGCGCCGCTACTCGCAGCTCGGCGAGCACGGGGCGGTGTGGCTCGGGCTCGGGCTCGCGGGCGCGGCGGCGGACCGTGCGCGGCGGCGGCGCTGGCTGCGCGCGACGGGCGTCGTCGGCAGCGCCTACCTCGTCTCGACCTCGATCAAGGTCGCGATCGGCCGCCGCCGCCCGGTCGTCGAGGACCTTCCCCACCTGATGGCGACGCCGACCGGCCTCTCGTTCCCGTCGTCGCACTCGACGTCGTCGTTCGCGGCGGCGCAGGCGTTCGGCCCGCTGCTCCCGCGCGGCCCGCTGCTCGGCGCCGCGGCCGGGATGGCGTTCTCGCGGCTCTACCTCGGCGTGCACTACCCGTCCGACGTCGCGGCCGGCGCCGCCCTCGGCACGGTGCTGGGGAGGGCGGGCCGGTGATGAAGGTCGGCATCGTCGGGATGCCCAACGCGGGCAAGTCGTCGCTGTTCAACGCGCTCTCGCGCGCGGGGGCCGAGGCCGCCAACTACCCGTTCACGACGATCGAGCCGAACGTCGCCGTCGTGCCCGTGCACGACGAGCGGCTCGACGCGGTGGCGAAGACGGTCGGCTCGTCGAGCATCGTGCCGGACACGATCGAGTTCCACGACATCGCCGGGCTCGTCGCCGGCGCGCACAAGGGCGAAGGGCTCGGCAACCAGTTCCTCGCCAACATCCGGGAGACCGACGCGCTCCTGCACGTCGTGCGCGCGCACAACGACGCGAACGTCATCCACCCGGAGGGGCGCGTCGACCCGGCCGCCGACATCGAGACGATCGAGACCGAGCTCGTCTACGCCGACCTCGAGCAGGCCGAGCGCCGCCACGCCCGCGTCGTGCGCGAGGCGCGCGGCGGCGACAAGGCCGCGATCGCCGAGGAGGAGTGGCTGCGGCGCGTGATCGCCGCCCTGCAGGCCGGCGAGCCCGCGCGCACCGTGCCGGTGCCGGACGCCGCGCCGAACGCGCTCCGCAACCTGTCGCCGCTGACCGGCAAGCCGGTGCTGTTCGTCGCCAACGTCGACGAGGGCGACGACGCGGTCCCCTCGGTCGTCGCCGACCACGCCGCCTCGCACGGAGCCGCGGCCGTCGCGATCTCGTCGCGGATCGAGGCCGAGCTGTCCGAGCTCGACGACGACGAGGCCGACGTCATGCGCGAGGAGATGGGCGTCGGCGAGTCCGGGCTGCAGCGCGTCGTCCAGGGCGCGTTCGGGCTGCTCGACCTGCTGGCGTTCTTCACGGCGGGCGAGGCGAAGCCCGCGCAGTCGTGGCACCTGGAGCGCGGAAAGACCGCCTGGCATGCCGCCGGCGAGATCCATTCCGACATCCAGCGTGGGTTCGTACGCGCCGAGGTGATCGGCTGGGAGGCGCTCGTCGAGGCCGGCGGATACGCGGCAGCGCGCGACCGCGGCACCCTCCGGCTCGAAGGCCGCGACTACCCGATGGCAGACGGGGATGTGATCACGGTCAAGTTCACGCCCTGACGTGCCGTTGATTAGGGCGTGGACCTCGAAGACCTGATCGGCCCCCTCCCCGCCCCGCTCGGGCGCTGGATGCTGCGCCGTCTGGTGGCGGGCAGCGTGCGCTATGGGCACGAGTTCGCCATCCTGCTCGTCCGCGGCGCTGCCCCCGCGGACCTCGCCCCCGTGCTGCGGGGTGCTGACATCTTCGCCAGCTGGGACAACGGCGACCTGCTCGCCCTGCTCCCGGACACCGACCGCGCGGGCGCCGCGGTCGTCGCCGACCGCGTGCGCGAGGCGACCGGAGCCCTCGTCGGCGGCGCCCACTGGGGCGGCGACCTGGCCGAGGACCTGCTGGAACGGGCGATGCGCTCGCTCGAGGCGGACGCTCAGGCGCGCGCCTGAGCCAGCTCCTCGAGCCGGCCCGACAACCGCCCCATCCCGAGCTCGCCCGCGACCTTCGCGCCGGCCGCATAGTCGGTCGCAGCGTCGGGCGGGCGCTCGACCGGGATCGCCCGCAGCGTCGCGATGTCCTTGAAGCTGCGCAGCTCATCCGCCTGCTCGATCAGCGCGCGGCGGACCGACGGCTTCTCGCGGATCGCCCCGAGGATCACGTGCTCGAGGTCGCCCTTGCGCTTGAGCAGGTCGGCCGCCGTCTTCGGGCCGATGCCCTTGGCGCCCGGCAGGCCGTCCGACGGGTCGCCGCGTAGGGCGATGAAGTCCGGCACCTGCTCGGGATCGACTCCGTACTTGGAGCGCACGCCGTCGGGCGTGACCTCCTCCGGCCCGTCGCCGCCCGTGCGCTGCAGCAGCACGCTGACGGTGTCGGTCGCGCACTGGAACATGTCACGGTCGCCGGTGAGGATCAACGTGCGCCCGCCGGCCTCGGTCTCGACGGAGGCGTACGAGCCGAGCAGGTCGTCGGCCTCGAGGTCGGGCGTCGACGTCACGCTCCAGTTGAGCGCCTCGTAGATCTTCGGCGCGCGCTCCCACTGCCACGCCAGCGGGTCCGGCATCGGCGGGCGGTCGGCGTGGTAGTCGGGGAACGCCTCGACGCGGTACTCGCCCGCCTCGGCGCCGAAGCACCAGACGACCGCGCGCGGGTCGTACTTCTCGACGCACCACAGCGTCTGGTTGACCGAGCCGAGCAGCGCGTTGACCGGGTGCCCGTCGGCGTCGGTGATCGAATCCGGCAGCGCGAAGAACGAGCGGTAGAGCACGGCGGGGCCGTCTATGACAAGCAGCGGGTTCGGCACCTTGCGGAGGATAGTTTCGGAGGCCACGGACGGCCTCCGCCCACGTCAAAGCGTCGACTGGACGGAGACGCAAGGATTCCGTGCATGCGGACGATCACGGGACTTGACGAGCTGCGGGCCGCCGAGGGCGAGGAGCTCGGTACCTCGGACTGGCACGAGGTGACGCAGGACGACATCAACGACTTCGCCGACGTCACCGGCGACCACCAGTGGATCCACGTCGACGTCGAGCGCGCGAAGGACACGCCGTTCGGCGGGACGATCGCCCACGGCTACTACACGCTCTCGCTCGCCCCGCGCTTCACCGATCAGGTCCTGTCGCTCGACGGCTTCGCGTTCGCGATCAACTACGGACTCAACAAGGTCCGCTTCCCGGCGCCGCTGCCGGTCGGGTCGCGCGTGCGCATGAAGGCGCGGCTCGCGGGCCTCGAGGACGTGCCGGGCGGCGCGCAGATGACGCTCGAGCTAACGTTCGAGCGTGACGGCGGCGAGAAGCCCGTCTGCGTCGCCGAGAGCCTCGCGCGGGTCTACACCGGCTAGTTGACCACTGTCGTCGCATGGTGATCCAATCGGACCACCATGCGATCTCGATCCGCGCCACGGCGGCTGCGCGACGGGCCGCGCATCATCCTCGGCGCCGTGAGCTTCGTCGGCTGGGTCGGCGCCGCCGTCTTCCTCTTCGACTCGATCGCCGACGCCGGGCGCACGACCGCCGCATGGTTCCGCCGCGAGAGCACGATCGGCGACGTTGCGCGCGCGTGGCTGACCGTGCCCGTCGCGGTCGTCGGCTTCCTGCTCGCGACGCTGCTGTCTCCATTGCTCATCGTTCGCGGTGTCGTGTCGCTCAGAGCCCTGCTCAAGCAGCGCGAGCGAGCACTCGAGCTGCGGCGCGCGGCGGGGCGAGGGGCGAGCGCGCACGCGGTGTTCGTGTCGTACCGCACCGTACGACACGCCTCCGATGCCCAGGCGGTCGCGCGAGCACTCCAGGAGGCGGAGCAGCCTGCCTGGCTCGACGCCGAGCGCGGGACGCTCCCCACCCACCTGTTCTTCGTCGACCGGGTGCTCGAGGACGCCGTGCGCAGCGCCCGCGCCGTCGTCGTGCTCCACCAGGCGGGCGACGAGGAGGGCGAGTACGAGGAGACCCGCCTGGACCGAATCGACCTGGCGCTCGCGAGTGCCGTCCGCTGGGCCGTATTCGCGCCGTTCGCCGTGATCGGGGCCATCTGCGCGCCACTGCTGTGGCCGCTGTTCCCGCTGATCGCCGGAGCCGAACCGCCGAGTCTCGTTGTACCGCCCTCGGTGAGGGGGTGGTGGTATCGCAGCCTCAGCGGCGCAGACATCCGCCGGCGCAGTGGTGAGCGCTGGCAGGCGTGGGAACAGCGCCTCGCAGCTCTCAACGGCCTGCCGACCGTGACGGTGGCGGTCGTGGACGACGCCGGTGAGGCGCGGCCGGACGCCGACGTCGTGCTCGCGAGGGGCACGCTCGGCTGCGACGTCCGGGAGCGACTGCTGCCGGCGCTCACCGCCGCGCAGCCCGACCCGACGGCGCCGCTCGCGCTCGCGCACGCGCAGGTAGCGGCGGCCCGAGCCACCGCACGAGCGCATCCCTTCAGGACGCTGTGGCGTGCGTGGGGCGGGCCCGCGGAAGGCGAGCCGGCGCTCGCGGCGCTGATGCGGCGGGTCGGCGGCGAGGGAGACACCGCTCGAGCCTTCACCGCCGACGGGTACGCGGTGCTCGGCCGCTTCCTGGACCGTGACGAGGTGCTCGCGGTGCGGACGGAGGTCGCACGCGCATTCGCCGCGCCGCGCGATCCGTCCGACAGCACGCTCGTGCCGTTGCGCTGGGATGCCCCCGTGGTGGATCGCGTGGTGGGCGACGAGCCGCGGCGGCGGCGATTGGCCGCCGTCACCGGCGGCGACGATCTGCGCTGGGTCTCCGGCTCCCTGGCCGCCGCCGCTCCCGGCGGCCCAGACCAGGGGTGGACCCAGGACTGGTGGTGCTGGGACCACCCGATCAGCAACGAGCCGCGCGCGGCCCAGGTTGCCGTCCTGTGCAACCTGGCGTCGACCGACGAGGAGACAGGCGCGCCGCGCGTGCTGCCCGGCTCGCATCGCGAGCAGGCACGGGACCGCGTACATCCCGCCACGAGCGAAGCCGTGACGCTGCACCTGGCCGCGGGCGACGCCGTCGTCTTCGACTGCCGCCTTCTGCGCGGCACGCACTCGGGCCGCGGCGCCGCGCGGCCCGAGTGCGTGCTGCTCAGCTTCACCCCGTCATGGCGGACGCTGCCGGCCGAGATCCGCGAGCACCTGCTCCGCGATCCCGGGCTGGCGGGCGACGGTGACGCGGCTGACCGACCGTGGCTGCCCGGGGGCTAGCGGACCCGGATCGCCGGTCCGGCGTCGCCGGAGAAGATCACCCGGTAGACGCCGGGCCGGGCCACGGCGGCGGCGTAGCGGCCGTGGCGGCCCACGTCGGTCGTGGTGACCGTGCGCCAGCCGGCGCGGTCGCGGATCTGGACCTGGATCTCGGCCCCGCGCCGCTCCGGGTAGACGCTGCCGGTCAGGATGCTGCGCGCGTGCGGTCCGGCCGCCGCGTTCGCGGGCGGCGGCGGGGTGCCGCCGGTGCTCGGATCGGACGGCGGCGGCTTCTTCTGCTTGGCGGAGATCGAGGTGAAGTAGGCCCAGGAGTCGAACAGCCCGAACCGCGCGCGCAGCGTCGCGCCGCTCACGTGGGTGCGCCCCCCGCTGCCGATCACGGTGGCCTTCACGATCCGCGGCGACTTGCCGCGGCGGTTGACGCGGATGCCCTTGAAGCGGCCTTTGACGAGCCCGCTCAGCTTGCTCCCCGCGGCCGTGAAGCTCATGCGGATCGGGCCCCAGCGATGCTTCGGCGACGTGCTGTCGTACGGATCGTCGACCGACTTCAGCCACGGCTCGGGATCGCTGCCGACGAACGAGTTCTCGACGTTCTCGGTCCGCCCGCCGGACGTCGAGAAGAAGTAGGTGACGACCGGGGCGCCGTTGTAGGTGACGACCTGCCCGCGGGTTGCGGTGACGGCCGCGTTGGTGGCGATCGACTCGGCCGCGACGCCGCCGTAGACCTGCGAGCGGGTGTCGGCGTACTGGTCGAACCCCGCGCCGGCCTTCGAGGTCGTGATCGCGTACGTGCGCGCGGCGACGGCCTGCGCCTTGAGCGCCTCGAGCGGCCAGGACGACGGCGACTCACGGGCGACGACGCCGGCCACGTACTGCTCGAGCGGCACCACGTTGATCGTGTTCATCCCGAACGCCGACGGGCGGAGCTCCAGCAGCCCGCGATAGTCGCCCTGGCCGCGCAGCGTCAGCACGCCGTCCTGACCGGCGACCTGCAGCGGCGCCGAGAACGTCGCCACCTTCTTGCTGCCGCGGTACAGCGCGACCTGTGACAGCCCGGACGGCGTCGCGCGGTAGGTGGCGCCCGGGCTCAGCTTGCGCGCGCCGGCCCTGACGGCGCCGCTGAAGGACGACGAGCCCGTCGACTGCAGCAGCACGCGCACGGCGCGGTCAGGGTCGGTCGACCCGAGCGCGGTGCCCTTGTAGTAGTGCTTGAGGATCGCGTCGTAGGCGGCGCCGTGGAGCGCGTAGCCGTAGGCGCCGTACTGGCTCATCCCCACGCCGTGGCCGAAGCCGGCACCGCGGATGGTGAACCGGTGCTTGGCGGCGGAGGCGGGGGCGGCTACCAGCAGCGTGGCAGCGACGGTGAGCGAGATGAGACGGCGCATCGCGAGACGTGGTCAGGTTAGTCCGACACGCGGCTCGGACACTTGTTGCGGTATCGGATAGGGAAGACTAGGAGCGCAATGACGGGTGCAGAGTTGTTCGTGCGGTGCCTCGAGGCCGAGGGCGTGCGGTACGTGTTCGGGATTCCGGGCGAGGAGACGCTCGACCTCAACGAGGCGCTCGACGCCTCGACGATCGAGTTCGTCCCGGTGCGTCACGAGCAGGGCGGTGCCTACATGGCCGACATGTACGGGCGGCTGACGCGGTCGGCCGGCGTCTGCCTCGGCACGCTCGGGCCGGGCGCCACGAACCTGGTCACCGGCGTCGCCGACGCGTTCCTGGACCGCTCGCCGATGGTCGTGCTCACCGGGCAGGGCGACCTCGAGCGGATGCACAAGGAATCCCACCAGCACATCGACGTGGTCTCGATGCTGCGGCCGATCACGAAGTTCAACGCGCGGCTGAACTCGGCGCGCGTGATCCCGGAGATCGTCCGCAAGGCGTTCAAGGTCGCCGAGGCCCAGAAGCCGGGCCCGACGCACATCGAGCTGCCGGAGGACGTGATGGCCGAGGCCACGGACGCGGCGCCGCTCCCCGCCCGCCTCGGCCGCCGCCGGCCGGAGCCGAGCGGCGACGAGCTGCGCCGCGCGATCGACGTGATCTCCGGAGCCGAGAAGCCGGTCGTGCTGGCCGGCAACGGCGTCGCCCGCACCGGCTCGGCCGCCGCGCTGCGCGGGTTCGCGGAGATGACCGGCATCGGCGTCGCCGAGACGTTCATGGGCAAGGGGATGCTCGACTACCAGGACCCGCGCGCGCTCGGCACCGTCGGCCTGCAGTCGCGCGACTACGCGCTGGCCGGGTTCGACGACGCCGACGTCGTGATCACGGTCGGCTACGACCTCGTCGAGCACGCGCCGGCCAACTGGAACCCGCGCCGCGACAAGCACATCGTCTGCATCGACACCGTCTCGCCCGACGTCGACGAGCACTTCATCACCGAGGCCGACCTGATCGGCGACATCGCGCACATCCTCGGGGTGCTCGCGCGTGAGCTCGGGACGACGGCGGTCACGCGGGCGCCGTCGCGGCTGAACGAGATCGTGCTCGGGCGCTTCGAGGCCGCCAGGCACGACGACGGGTTCCCGATGCAGCCGCCGCGCGCGCTGTGGGAGATCCGCCAGGCGCTCGGGGAGCACGACATGCTGATCTCGGACGTCGGGCTGCACAAGCTGTGGATCGCGCGCATGTTCCCGGCGCACGAGCCCGACACGGTGTTCATCGCCAACGGCCTCGCGGGAATGGGCATCGCGGTACCGACGGCGATCGCCGCCAAGCTCGTCCACCCGGACCGCAAGGTCGTCACGGTGAGCGGCGACGGCGGCTTCCTGATGAACGTGCAGGAGCTGGAGACCGCGGTGCGGCTGCGCACGGCGGTGGTGAACGTGATCTGGGAGAACTCCCAGTACGGATCGATCGTGTGGAAGCAGGACAAGAAGTTCGGTCGCCACTTCGGCACCGACTTCACGAACCCTGACTTCGTGCGCCTCGCCGACGCCTTCGGCATGCCGGCGTGGCGGTGCGAGGCGGTAGAGGACTTCGGGCGCCACCTCGAGCATGCGCTCGGCCTCGACGTCCCCTCCTTTCCAGCACAGTGGGATCCGAAGCTTGGAATTCACGTGACTTGAAGTCGCGG
>JADMIO011565009.1_pt1 | contig 47935 bp, 46 predicted proteins | sample 8958161 | NCBI WGS metagenome assembly JADMIO01 (sample SAMN16585339, study PRJNA669376) | soil metagenome | isolation source: Crop rotation soil | place: USA: Cullars Rotation, Alabama | collected 2011
GGGGCCCCGTCGTACCGAGCGCCTGCGCGATCGTGTTCGCGGCCCATGGCGGATCGCGATCCGGCAAGCGAGCATGGAGCCGACCCTGACAGACGGTGACTGGCTCCTGATCGACCCGACGACGGCGCGTTGGCCTCGGCGGGGATCGCTCGTCGCATTCCACCAGCCCGATGACGGGACGCTGGCGGTCAAACGCGTCGAAGGACGGCCTGGTGATCGGATCCCGTTCCGCGAGGGCTACCTCGAACTCGCGGACGACGAGGCCTGGCTCGTGTCAGACGCCGACGAAGCGATGACGAACGCTGCGGGATATGGCGCCCCGATCGATTCGAATCAGTTCGGGCCGGTGCCCGTGGAGCTCCTCGTCGGGCGGGTCTGGTTCCGCTACGGGCCGGTCCGCCGGCTAGGGCTCATCAGCCGCCGGCGGGACCATCGGGCCGTGGACGGGGAGGACCGTCGCCGGTAGCGTCCCCCGAGGCATCGAGCCCATGGATCGCTCGGGCCTGCACTGGGGACCCTTGACCGTCATGACTTCCTCGCTCAACGTCCGCGCGCGTCTGCTTGGCGTCGCCGCGATCGCCATCGTCGCCGCCGCATGCGCGACGCCTGCCGCCTCCACGGCGCCGGCTGCCTCCGCCTCGCCCGTCGCGACGCCGTCACCCGCCGCTTCCGTCGAGCTGTCGCCGAGCGCATCGGCCAGCGCTTCTGCAGCAGCATCGGCCAGCGCCGGCGCGAGCGTCGCGACGACCGGTCGGATCGTCATCCCGGACCACAAGTTCGCGGTCACGCTGCCGGAAGGCTGGACGCGGATCGACCTCGCCGCGCAGGACATCGACGCGCTGATCGAGGCAGCCGGTGCTCAGAACCCGGATCTCGCGAAGTCGTACACGCAGCAGATCAAGGCGATGGCCGCGCAGGGCCTCGTGCTGTTCGCGTTCGGGCCCGACATGACCTCCGGGACGAACGTGAACGTCCTCTCGACCCCGAACATGGGCCTGAGCCTCGACTTCCTCGAGCAGGCTAACCTCGCTCAGGTCAAGGCGATCGCGAACGGCGCGGTCACGTCAGAACGAGTGCAGCTGCCGGCAGGCGAGGCGCTCCATCTGCGCTATGCGCTCTCGACCGCTACGGGCGCACCGTCACCCACGATCGAGCAGTACATGCTGATCAACGGCGACAAGCAGCTCGTCGTGAGCATGACCAACGCGTCCGAGGCCGAGTCCTCGGCCATCGCGCAGTCGATCGAGCTGCTGCCCTAGGCGCTGACGGCCTCGGGAGCGGTCGCCAGGCTGATCCCGGCCGCCCGGCAATCCTCCGCGAAGGCCGCCTGCGTCTCGAGCGTGGGTGACCACCGCGTCGGAAAGGCCACCAGGCGGTCAAGCCCGATGTCGCGCATGCGCGCGAGTCGATCGACTCTCGCCTGACCGGCGTCGCGCATCAGCTCATCGCGCTCGTACAACGAGAACCGGAGCGTCGCCGGGTCGCGCCCGTCGGTCTCGCACCGGTCGCGCACGTCGCGCATGCGCTCCACGATGTCATCGGGCTCGAGGAAGACGAAATTGAGTTCATCCGCGTATCGGATCGCGTAGCCGGCCGTGCGCTGCCGGCCGTTGCCGCCGACGATGATCGGGATGCGCGGCTCCTGAAGACCGCGTGGCACGTTGATCGCGCCGCGGACGTGCGCGTTCGCGCCGTCGTAGCTCGATCGCCCGGGCTGGAACATCGCGCTGATGATCTCGAGGTGGTCGCCCAAGGCGTCGAGCCGCTCGGCGAGCGGCGGGAAGCCGTAACCGTAGGCGATCCACTCATCCTTCTTCCATCCGGCGCCGATGCCCAGCTCGAACCGCCCGTTGCTGATGACATCGATGGTCGATGAAAGCTTCGCGGTGAGCGCTGGGTTGCGGAACCCGGTGCATACGACCATGTGCCCCAGGCGCACCCGCTCGGTGACCATCGCGAGCGCTGCGAGCACCGAGAACGACTCGAAGGTGATCTCATCGGTCGGCTCGGGGACCGTGTGGAAATGATCGAAGACCCAGAGCGACTCGAAGCCGAGTGATTCGGCTTGGCGCGCGAGTTCGACCGTCCGTGCCCACGCGTCGGCGGGCGGCCAGCCGTCGTAGTCGCCCTTCCACCCTTGCGGGGCCATGAGCCCGACCTGCATGTGTTTATCCCTCCATCAGCGCGCTCCGGGGTCCGAATCGTGCCATGGACGGGGCTCGCGCGAGCAGGCCTACGGTGCGCGCCGAGCCGACGGCCGCGTATCGACCGCCCGTATCCTCCGGCGCATGGAGATGACCGCCTTCGACCCCGAACTGCCGCTGCCGGACATGCCCGACCCATGGGTCTCGACGTCCCAGCCGAGCCGACGCGCGACGCCGCCGTTCCACATGACCGACATGATCGAAGCCGAGCCGGCGATCGCGGCACGGATCCTCGCGCGGCACGAAGCCGTCGGCAGCGGTGCGGCCGAGCTCGCCCGGGTGATCCGGCGCACGGTGCGGTCCGGCGATCGCGTGGTCGTGACCGGCTGCGGGACGTCCGAGCACGCGGCACTCGGCGTCGCCGAGATCCTGCGTGACGCCGTCCGCACGGCCGACGTCCGTCCGCCCGGTCATGCGGCGCGCCACGAGCCGGTCGCGGCACAAGCCTTCGAACTGTCGCTCGACCCACCGTCGAGCGGGCTCGTCATCGGTGTCTCGCACGAGGGCGGGACGGCGGCCACGAACGCGGCGCTGGAAGCGGCGAAGTCCGCCGGGGCTCGCACCGCGATCATCACCGTCACCGGTCGTTCGCCGGGCGCCGCCTTGGCCGACGTCGTCGTCGAGACCGGCGAGCTCGACCAGAGCTGGTGTCACACCGTCGGATATCTCAGCCCGCTGGTCGCCGCGACGGCCGTCGGGGCGCACCTCACCGGTGGCGCCGTGGACGAGTCCCTGCGCGACGCGGTCCGCTCGCTCGTCGCGGCCGGAGTCGAACGCGCGAACGTCACCGAAGCGGCGGCCGGCCGCCTCGCGGAACGCCGGTCGATCGTCGTGATCGCGTCGGGGGCGGATCGGACCGCGGGACGAGAACTGACGCTCAAGATCGAGGAGGGGACCTGGATCCCGACCGCGTACCGGGATCTGGAGACGTTCCTGCACGGCCACCTCGCGGCTACGGACGACGCCCAGGGGCTCGTGCTCATCCTGTCCGATCGCGAGGCTCGCAACGCTCGCCTTCAGCGAGCGACAGGGGTCCTTCGGGCGGCCCGGACGATCGGCATGGAGGCCGCGGCGATCATCGCGGCGGACGCCGCCGTCGACCTGCCGACCGAACTCACGCCTGCCGGCCGGATCGTCATCCCTGAGGCGCAAGGACTCCCCTCCCCGGTCGCGGCGTTGCTCGGGACGGCGACGCCCCTCCAGCTGCTGACCGAGCGGATCGCCCGCACGCGTGGCGTCGATCCAGATCCGATCCACCGGGACGTCGACCGCTATCGCGAGGCCGCGGACGCCGCTGAAGGGTAGGCGCCCAGGCGCCGCCGACCGGTGCCGTTTGCACCAGACGAACGAACGGTCGAAGGAAGGAACGGACCTCAGATCCCCCCTCGACGGACGTTGCCCCACGTGCACGAAACGTCGGACGAAGGACCGAAGTGGGCGCCTCCCAGGGCGATCGCTGGACCGTTCGTGCATCCGATGCAACGCGCTGTCGGCCGGAACGCTCACACCCGGGCGATGATCTCCTCGCCGATGACGTCGACCATGTCGAGGTCCCAGGGGATGAAGTCCTGGAACATGATCCGCTCGATGTCGGCCTCGGCGAACCGCCTGACCTGCGCACGCGCCTGATCCGGCGTCCCGTAGACCCACCGAAGTCGACGCTCCTCGAGCCACGCCTCGCCGGTCTCGGCGTCATTCCCGAACGCGGCGAGCAGCGTGCGTTCGCGCTCGACGACCTCGTTCTCCGACCGTCCGACCAGCACCCCGGCCATGGTCGAGCGTGCCAGTGTCTCCGGATCGCGGCCGATCGCCCGGCACGCCTCGTCAAGCTTGGCGCGAACCTCCATGGCGCGATCCGGTGACGCAGAGCTGAGGTTGTATTCGTCGGCGTAGCGAGCCGCCAACCGGTACGAGCGCGGCGATCCGCTACTCCCCACGATGATCCGCGGCCGCTTGCCGCCCACGGACGTGGACGGCCTGCCAGGGACATCGACCGGGCGCGGCCGGAACAGTGCCTCCTCGATCCGGATCCCGGTGAGGCCCTCGAATGACCAGCCGTCCGGCTCGCCCCACAGCCCGTGCAGGATCGCGAGCTGGTCCTCGAGCATGTCCGCTCGCGCCTCGATCGGCGGGAACGCGAGCCCGAGCTGTCGGTGCTCGATCTCGTTCCAGCCCGCACCGACGCCGACCTCGATCCGTCCGCCGCTCATCTCGTCGACGGTCGTGATGACCTTCGCGAGGACGCCCGGGTGGCGGAATGTGACGGGCGAGACGAGCGCGCCGAGCGTGATCCGCTCCGTTTCGCGGGCCAGGCCCGCGAGCACCGCCCATGCATCTGTCGTGGGCTGACCCGTCTCACCGGGAAAGCTCGCGAAGTGGTCCGAGCGGAAGAACGCATCGAAGCCGTTGGCCTCGGCACGCTTCGCCGAGGCGAGCTGGTCCGCGTAGCTCATCCCCTGCTGGGGCTCGAGCATCAGCGCATATCGCATCCAGTACTCCTGCAGTCGGCGTCAATCATCCGTCTTGACGCGATATTCCATTTCGGTAAGATAGTTCACGTGACACGAATGATTCCGGCCGAGGATGCGAACCTCGCGACCTCGCCACGCGACGATCAGATCGAACCCATCATCGCCGACTTCCGGACAGCCGTCACGACCCTCAAGGTGCTTTCGAACGAGCGCGTCCTGAAGGTCGGGCTGAGCATGGCTCAGCTCAACATCCTGTACACGCTCAAGCGGTGCGGCGAGATGCCGATGAGCCGCCTCGCGGAGATGCTCAACGTGTCCCTGTCCAACGCGACGGGACTCATCGACCGCATCGAGGAGCGCGGACTCGTCGAACGAACGCGCGTCCCCGAAGACCGCCGGATCGTCCTGATCCGGGTCACCGCAGCGGGCGAACAGATGCTCCGGGACCTCGACGTCCTCAGTGACGACCTGCTGCGGTCGGTGCTCGGACGACTCGATCGGACCGAGCTCATGGCGGTCGCTACGGCCTTCGCGTCGATCCGCGACGCGCTCGTCGACGCGGCGGGCCGCCTACCGGATCGCCACGGCGGCTCCATCCCCTCTCCACGATCCTCGTCGACCCTGCCGGGTGGCGAGCCACCAACGCAGCCAAAACAGTAGGGAAGGACAGACTTCATGGAAGCATTCCCGGTCGCGGACGAGCGGACTCCGTCGCTCGCCGATGACCCAGCCTTAGGCCTGAGCCAACGCGCGAAGCTGGAGATCCTCTTCGCGGTCATGCTCGGCCTGTTCCTCGGGGCGCTCGACCAGACGATCGTCGGTCCGGCGCTGCCGACGATCGTGACGCAGCTCTCGGGCAACGACTACTACGTCTGGGCCGTCACGATCTACCTGCTCACCAGCACGATCAGCGTCCCGTTCTGGGGCAAGCTCTCGGACATCTACGGCCGCAAGCCGATCTTCATGATCGGCATCGTGATCTTCCTCATCGGTTCGGCCCTATCCGGCCTGAGCCAGAACATGGGGATGCTCATCCTCTTCCGAGGCATCCAGGGCATCGGCGCAGGCTCACTCTTCCCGGTGGCGCTGTCGATCATCGGTGACATGTTCAGCCCGGCCGAGCGCGGTCGGTACCAGGGCCTCTTCGGCGCCGTGTTCGGTGTCGCCTTCGTGGCAGGTCCGCTCATCGGTGGCTGGCTGACGGAGAACGTGGGCTGGCACTGGATCTTCTACGTCAACATCCCGATCGGCATCGTGGCCCTTTTCGTGATCAACCGGCTGCTGCCGGTCGTCAAGACGAAGAACGCGACCCGGAACTTCGACATCCTCGGCGGCGTGATCTTCACGATCGCGATCTCGTTCCTGCTCATCGGGCTGACCAACAAGCAGTTCGGTGACTGGACCGACCCGACCGTCGGCGGGTTCATCCTGATCGGCCTGATCGGCTCCGTGATCTTCGCATTCGTCGAATCGCGGGCCAAGGAGCCCATCGTCCCGCTCGATCTCTGGAAGAGCCGCGCCTACTCGGCGTCGATGGTCTCGATCTTCTTCGCCGCGTTCGCGTTCTTCGGCGCGATCGTGTTCCTGCCACGCTGGTTCCAGGTCGTCGAGGGCTTCTCCCCGACGAATTCGGGCCTCGCCGCACTCCCGCTGGTCATCGGGCTGATCTTCAGCTCGATCGTCTCCGGTGTCCTGGTCGCGCGGACCGGTCGCTACAAGCTGCTGCTGTTCGGCGCGATCACGCTGCTCGGTATCTCGACGGCGCTGATGACCCAGCTCACCAAGGACACCCCGCTGCCGATCGTCTGGTTCTGGATGTTCCTTGCCGGCCTCGGCGTCGGCCCGACGTTCTCGGTCTTCACGATCGTGATCCAGAACTCGGTGCCGTTCCGCCAGATGGGTGTGGCGACATCGAACCTGACGTTCTTCCGGCAGATCGGCGGGTCCGTGGCGCTGGCCTTCGTCGGCACGATCTTCGCGGACGCATTCCAGAACGACCTGGTGCCACAGATGACGGCTGCCGGCGTGCCGGCGCAGATCATCCAGGGCTTCCAGCAGGGTCAGGGCACGTTCGACATGAACAATCTGACCGGCGTCGGGAATATGGGCGCGGCGATCCTCGCCGCTGTTCCGGCCCAGTTCGTCGAGGTGGTCAAGCCGTTCGTGCCGAACATCGTCGAGGGCATCCACGGGGCGTTCAGCCTTGCGGTCGGCCAGACGTTCTACCTCGGCGTGTTCGGAGCCGCGGTCGCCGCGGTCGCGGCCCTGGCGATCAAGGAGCTTCCGCTCCGCTCATCCAACGCGGCGCCCGTCCCCAAGACCGAGGCCCAGGCCCAGGCTCAGGGACAGGCCGCTCCCGTGAAGAGCGCGCCCGCAGCCGACTGACTCCGGTCTTCGCGTCCTTCCTGCTCAACGGCCCCGGTGGCACCGCCACCGGGGCCGTTCCTTGTTCCGGTCTACGATTGCGGCGATGACCTCGACCGCTGATATCCATCCAGCAGGGTTCCCACCGCGCCTCCAGGCGATCGGCACGGCCGACGCCCCGTTCCGTCCGCTGCTCGACGTTTCGGCACTCCCCGAAGGCACGATGCAGCGCGTGACGGTCGGCGAGCTCGACGTGCTCCTCGTGAACACTGACCGTGGCGTCTTTGCGACCGACGATCGATGCCCGCACATGTCCGCGCCGCTGTCGATCGGCGACCTCGACGGATGCATCGTCCACTGCCCGCTGCATGAGGGGAAGTTCGACCTCGTCAGCGGTGACACCGCCCAGATGCCGACGACCGGTGGCCTCGATGCCGATGGCACGTATCACTCGACCTGGTCGCCCGCGGGCAAGGATCCCAAGGTCGACCCACCCGGCAAGAAGGCAGAGGCTCGCAGGTTGACCCGCGTCCGGCGACTCCGTTACTACCCGGTCCGGATCGCGAACGGGGCCATCGAGGTCGCGATCCCCGAGTGATTCCCGCGCGGGCGGTCGGCGCCGCTGGCCGCAGCGGCCCGGGGGCGTCGCGGCCGAAACGCCGCGGGCGCGCCGCCACCGGCCGCCACACATGAAACCTGACAGATGTCCACCAGGCGAGCGCTCGTCAGGCTGAAGGGATCTCGGAGCGCCGCGCCTCGCACGACATCGCTCGTACACGGGCCATGCGCTTGTCATATGACTCTTTTCGGCGACATCTGTCAGGACTGTTCTGACCAGCGCTCGTCTGGCGAGCATCTGGCAGGGATTCGGGCGAAGCCCCGCCGCGCGGCGACGGCCCCGCCCCGCGGGACACCCTCGGCCGCGGGCTAGGTCTCGGCCTGCTCGGGTTTCGTCGCCGGTTCCTGCACGTCCCGTCGCGTGATCGGCTTCGTGTGCGGCTCGACCTGATCCGCCTCGTCGCGATGCGTCCGGGCATACGCCTGGATGATGCGCACCGCCTCGTCCGTGGAATCGGTGAGCCGGAGTAGCGCCACGTCTTCCTTGCTGATCGCGGCATGGGCGAGCAACGTGTCCCTGATCCAGTCGAGCATCCCGGCCCAGTAGTCCGACCCCATCAGGATCACCGGGAAATCCTGGACCTTGCGGGTCTCGATGAGCGTCAGCGCCTCGAACAGCTCGTCGAGCGTGCCGTAGCCGCCAGGGAAGATCACGAATGCGTCGGCGTATTTCACGAACATGACCTTGCGGGCGAAGAAGTAGCGGAACTCGATCCCGAGGTCGACGTAACGGTTGAGCCCCTGCTCCTTCGGCAGCTCGATGTTGCAGCCGATCGACAACTGGCCGCCTTCCTGGCACCCGCGGTTCGCGGCTTCCATGATCCCCGGACCGCCGCCGGTGATCACGGCGTAGCCGGCCTCGGCGAGCTTCCGCCCGAGTTCGCGCGCCATCGCGTAGTACGGATCGTCTCGATGCGTGCGTGCCGATCCGAACACGCTGATGGCGGGCCCCACTTCGGCCATGGCGTCGAAGCCCTCGACGAACTCGGACAGGATGCGCAGCGCGCGCCACGGATCGGTATCGAGGAATTCGGGCGGCGTCGGCCGCTCGAGGAGTGCCTCGTCCTCGGTCTTCTTGACCCGGCGGCCGGCAAGCGGTTCGGCTTCGGGCCGGATGGTGAGGCGGCCGAGTCGACGGCGATCGGGCGTATCAGTCACGATGCGAAGGATGCCACCCACCGACATGTCCCGAGGGCGACGATGCGCGGGTCGGTGATCCTGGGCGTCCTGCTCGTCCTGGTCGGTCTGGTCTGGATCGGCCAGGGTCTCGGCTTGCTGCGCGGCTCGAGCTTCATGGTCGATGACACGCGCTGGGCTGTGGCGGGCGCCGTGGCCGCAGTAGCCGGCGCCGTGCTGTTGGTCAGGGCACGGCGCCGGTAGATCCGGGACGGAGGTCTACGACTTCACGAACGCCACGATGCTGAACGTGCCGCCCGAGCGCCATTGCGACCCGACGAGAAGGAGGTGGCCCGTGACCGTGTCACGACGAAGGATCGCGGACATCATGTCCTTGGTGCCCGGGATGCGTCGACCGAGGGTCCATGTACCGTCGGGGCGCCGCGCCAGGTCGCGGGTTTCGCGTTCGGTGGTCAACGCCGTGAACAGCCTGCCTGTCGATGCGTCGAGCGCGAGCGATGGCGAGGTCACGAGCGCCGTGATCCGCTTGACGCGCCATGCTCCACTGACGTCCGTCCCGAAATAGGTCCCGGGCTTCACGTCGGGCGCCCCGCCATCGGCGCAACCGCCCCCGTACACCGGATGGACGGCCCACGCCATGTAGGCCCGGTCGCCCGTCCCGAGGACCAACGAAGGAGCGTCCATCTGCATGATCCGGCTGCGGAAGACGACCCGGAAGGAAGGGCTCCCACCGGTGATCGTCGCGTAGCGGATGGAGTCGCCGGTCGTGTAGGCGATCCGCGCTCGCCCATCGTCGCCCACGCGGAGCGAGGTACCGGTCGCTCCTGGGATCCGCACGGACCGGAACGTCCGACCGGACAGGGAGCCGTACCAGACCGGACCCTCGCGGTCCTGGGTGATGAAGGTCTCGTGGATGACGCGGTTGACGACACGGAACCCTTGGAGGTGAGCGCCGGCCGGCCCGAGGCGCGTCGGCGCCGACCATCGACCGTTCGGCAACGTCCGCGTCCGGTAGTAGACGCCGACGTCGACCAGCCCCGAATCGCCGCAGCCGCCGTCGAGCTGCCGCTGGCGGGTATAGGCGACATACAGCCTCGAGCCGTCGACGGCGATCTGTGGCTCGACATCGGAGCGGTGGGCGAGATGCGGAAGCACCGTGGTGCGCCAGTGCTTGCCGTCCTTCGAGGTGGCATAGCGGATCCCCATGCCACACCCGGAGACGACGTGGAACGTCCCGGCGGAGTCGACGGTCGCCGCGGGACTCCAGCACTCGCCGGACATGACCACGGCGGCCTTCGACCAGACCTTCGGGACGGCGCGTGCCGGCGCGACGACTGGTTTGATGACGGGGGGCGTCGATATCGGTGTCGGCGACGGGCTCGGATCGACCGCGCCCTGAGCGGGTGCGCCAGAGGGATCTGGCGAGGGATCGACGAAGGGCTGGACGGTCGGCGTCGCCGTCGGCGCCGGCGCACCGGCGGGATCGACGACCGCTGGGGCATCACCGCAGGCGGCGACGACCAGCGCCGCTGACATGACGAGGATCACCGCCCGCGGGCGGTCCAGGAGGACAGACATCTCGTTCGAGTCCTTGTTGGGCGGTCACCATCGTGGCGACCTGTGGACTCGACGCGCCGCCGACACCGTTGTGACAGAAGTGTCGGTCAGCCGACAGGGTGCCTGCTCAGCCACTCCTTCCAGGTCGACTCGGCGCCACCGGCGCTCACATCGTTGCCGTTGCGAACCAATGGGAGACGGAGCAACGAGGGATCGGCGAGTAGCCGCTCGACGACCTCGGCATCGTCCATGCGCAGATAGCCCAGCCCGGCGTCGCGGTACGCGCGCGATGAGTCGTCGATGAGTGCGCGAGCGCCGAGCCGCTCGACGAACCGCCGCAGCTCACCTGGCGCGATCGAACGCTTCCGCAGGTCGACGAACGAGATGTCGATGCGGCGCTCCTTGAAGAATCGCTGGGCGGCGCGCGTCGCCTGGTCCTTCTCGAGTCCGAATACCTGGATGGCGATCGGTGGCATCGATCCCGAGCCTAGCGCACGGGCTCGGCGGCGGGTCCGACCGGGTACCATCGATGACCACACAGGAGGTGCCCGCGTGACGGTCTGGTTCACGGTCCAGCTCGCCGATCAGCCGGGCTCGCTTGCCCGCGTCGCCAACGCGCTCGCCGAGCGCAACGTGAACATCACGGGGATCGTCGGCGTGGCCGAGGACACCGATGGTGCGTTGATGCTGACCACATCGGACCCTGCAGCTACCCGTCAGGCGTTCGAAAGCCTCGCGCTCGCATTCGAAGAGCACGACCCGATGGGCGACGTGCAGCCAGAATCGATGACCGTGGGCGACCTGCGGCCCGGTGCGGCGGGTCGCGGCAGCCTCCCCGGCTGACGCCTACCCACGCATGGCCCGACGACCGGCCGCATCGACGGCCGCGATACGGTTCGACGTCGTCGACGGCCTCGAAACGACATCGACCATCGCAGCCGCCGTCGCGGCGCTCGGTGGGCGGGTCCGGACGCTGACGACGGTCCGACCGATCGACGAGGACCCGCCGCTCGTCGAGATCGATCTCGAGGTCGAGGGCGTCAACGAGGACGAGCTCGTCGCTGCGCTCGAGTCGATCGACGATGTGCGGGCCATCCATCGGACTCGAGCGCTGGGATCGGTCTTCGGAAAGCGGATCATCGTCGTCGGCGGCGGGGCGCAGGTCGCCCAGGTCGCGCTGGGTGCCGTGAGCGAGGCCGACCGCCACAACCTGCGCGGCGAGCGCATCTCGGTCGACACGATCCCGCTCGTCGGTGAAACGGACATCGCGTCGGCCGTTCGTGCCGTCGCGGACCTGCCGCGCGCCCGGTTGCTCGTGCTCGCGGGCTCGATCATGGGCGGCGACATCAGCACCGCCGCCGAGGAGCTACGCGACGTCGGTGTCCCGATCATCGCCTTGAACATGGTCGGATCGATCACCGACCACGTCGACCTCGTCGTCTCCGACCCGGTGCAGGCCGGCACGATGGCCGTCATGGCGGTGGCCGAGACCGCGACCTTCGACCTGGAGCGTCAGCGCGGCCGGCGCTACTGAGCCGCGCTCAGCCCGACCTCGATCTCCTCCGGCAGCCAGAACCAGCGCAGCGATTCGAAGTCGGTGTCGACATCGAGCGTCTCCGGCGTGGGTGGGCGTCCAAGTGCCGTGACCGGATCGGCGAGGATACGCTCCGCTTCGGTGATATAGGCCACCAGGCGAGCCTCGGGTTCGCGATGGCGGTGCGCGGGGTACTGCAGCCCGCCGGCCTCGTATCGGATGTCGTGGAGCGAAAGCGGCGGCTCGGGTGCTCCATCGGCATGGCGCCAGAGCCCGGTCGCCGGCTCGAACCGATACCAGGGCACGAGTCGCCAGCCGTCGCGGGCGATCAGCGTTACCGCCTGGACGATGTAGTCGAAGACAGCCTCGCTGATGAAATAGTTGAAGTTCACCCTGACCCAGCCTGGCTTGATCCCCTCGCAGCCCCGCGAGATCTCGCGCTCGAACGCGTGCGACGTCTCGATATCGATCCCAAGGAGCCGATGCCCATACGGCCCGGCGCACGAACACCCGCCGCGTGACTGGATCCCGAACAGGTCGTTGAGCAGCGCCACCACGAGGTTGTGGTGGAGATATCGGTCGGCGTGGCGGATCGTGAACGACACGATCGACAGCCGCGGCAGCGCGGGGTTGCCGAGGATCTGGATCGCCGGCTCGTCGCGCCATGCCGCGATCGCCCGGTCGATGAACGCTTCCTCGCGATCGCGGATCGCATCCACGCCGACGCGCGCCTTGAGCTGGAACGCGAGGCCCGCGCGGATCGACTCGACGATCGCCGGGGTGCCGCCCTCCTCCCGGTGTTCGGGATCGGCAAGGTAGACGTGCTCGAACGGGTTGACGTAGGCGACGGTCCCGCCGCCGGGTGCCGCGGGAACCCGGTTGCGGAAGAGCTCGCGTCGAGCGACGAGGACGCCCGGTGTCCCAGGTCCGCCGATGAACTTGTGCGGCGAGAGGACGACCGCGTCCTTGTAGTCGAGGGCGGCGTCCCCCGGATGGGTGCCAGCGCGATGGGGCTCCATCTCGACCTCGACGTACGGCGCAGCGGCCGCGAAGTCCCACAGCGACAGCGCACCGTGGCGATGGAGCAAGACGGAGATCGCCCGCGTGTCGGACAGGATGCCGGTGACGTTCGAGGCCGCCGAGAACGCGCCGATCCGCAGTGGCCTGTCGGCGTATGCCTCCAGCGACCGCTCGAGACTCCCGAGGTCGATGCGCCCGTCCTGGTCCTCGCCGATGGTGACGACGTCGGCGATCGACTCCCGCCAGGGCAGTTCGTTGCTGTGATGCTCGTACGGCCCGATGAACACGACGGGACGCTCGGCCGGCGGGATCTGCCCGGTCAGTCCGTACCGGTCGTCGAGGTCCGCCGGGATGCGCAGCTCCAGCACATCGACGAGCTTGTTGACGGCGGCGGTCATGCCCGAGCCGCAGAAGATCACCGCGTGCTCGTCGGAGCCCCCGACGCCGTCTCGGATGATGCGCCGGGCCTCCTCGCGGAACCGCGTCGTCTGAAGGCCTGTGCCCGACGATTCGGTGTGCGTGTTCGCATAGAGCGGGAGCACGGCGTCGCGGATGTAGTCCTCGATGAATGACAGCGCGCGGCCCGATGCGGTGTAGTCGGCGTAGGTCACGCGACGCACACCGAACGGTCCCGCCACGGCCTCGTCATCTCCGATGACGGAGGCGCGGATCAGCTCGACGAGGGCGTCGGCGTCGGTCACCGTCGCATCGTAGAGGGTCGTCGTGCCTCCCGGACCGGGTACCCTCGTTCGGTGCGGATCGCCACATGGAATGTCAACTCGCTCAAGGCCCGGACGGACGCGGTCGACAAGTGGCTCGAGCGCGCCGATCCCGACGTCCTGCTGATGCAGGAGACGAAGCTCGCCGACGACGATGCCCCGGTCATGCAGTTCCAGATGGCCGGCTACGACCTCGTCCATCACGGCGAGGGGCGCTGGAACGGCGTTGCGATCGCGGCGCGTCGGGGGCTCGCGATCGACGACATCGTCACGAACTTCGGTGACGGCCCTGTGCGGGACAGCAGCGCCGGCGCCGGAACGTCGGAGGAGGACGACTTCGACCCGTTCGATGAAGCGCGGATGTTGTCGGCGGTCGTCGGTGGGATCCGCTTCGTCGCCCTGTACGCCCCGAACGGTCGCATCGTCGGCAGTCCGTTCTACGAGGGCAAGCTCCGCTGGTTCGAGCGAGTGCGTCGATGGCTCGAGGAGACGCGATCCGTGGATGAGCCGCTGGTCGTCGCGGGTGACTACAACGTGACCCCGGCCGACGAGGACGTCTGGGATCCGATCAAGGCCCATGGCGGGACGCACGTGTCGGAGCCGGAGCGAGAGGCGCTGGCGCGCCTTCGCGAATGGGGACTCGCTGATGCCTATCGGCTGCAAGAGCAGCGGGGCGGTCGGTTCAGCTGGTGGGATTACCGGGCGGGGATGTTCCACCGCAACGAAGGGATGCGGATCGATCTGCTCTACGTGACCTTGCCGGTGGCCAAGCGGGTGGTCTGGGCGGAGATCGACCGGGAGGCGCGCAAGGGTCCTCCCGTGCCATCCGACCACGCGCCGGTCGTCATCGACCTGGACACGCCCGGAAAGCAGTTCAAGGCCGGCTGGGATGAGGCGCTCGCGCGGATCCAGGCGCGGACCCGTCCGAGCGGCCGGAAGAGTCCGGCGCAGATCCGGTACGAGGAGGAGCGGAAGGCCCGCTCGGGATAGTCGCCCTGGGATATCCGGCGACCGCGTCAGCGCTTGCTACATCACGTTTTACGACTGACAGCCGGACCGCCGCGAAAGGCGGTTCTGGCCTCCATCCGTAACACGGCGTGTTCCAAACGGCCGAGCAACGGTGCGTCCTTCGTCGATCGTAACAAGTGGTGTACCAACGGGCAGTGACGATCCCGCCCTAGGGCTGATCGAGGTTCAACCGCACCGCCACACCGGCGGCCTCGGTCCGCGTCGCGACCCCGAGCTTCCCCAGGATGTTCGATACGTGGACACCGGCCGTGCTCTCGCTGATGAACAGCTCATCGGCGATCTGCCGGTTCGTCCGGCCAGTCGAGACGAGCACGAGCACTTCCCGTTCGCGGGGCGTCAATCCGAATGGGTCGGGCGTCGTCTCGGCGACGGGCACTGCCGCCTCATCGGCGACGAGCGAGACCCGCGCCCGAGCGGCGAGTCCCTCGATCGCGGCCTGCATCGGGGCGGCGCCAAGCGCCAGCGTTGCCTCGTACGCAGCACGAAGCTGCTCTGCGCCCGCAGCGCGATCCCCGTCTCCCAGCAGCGCCTCCCCGAGCCGCCACCGGGCGTACGCCAGCGGATACGGGCGCTGGGCGATGGCCATCCTCTCGACAGCCGCACGCCACGCGTCGACCTGCGGGTCGTCCTCGACCCGACATCGCTCGGCCACGATCATCGCGAGGGTGGCCTCGTATTGAGCTCGAGCTGGTCCCTCCAGGCCGTCGAAGGCGCCCTGGTCGTGCGCTGTCGCCAGATGGAGGTCGATCTCATCAGCCCCCGCGCGAGCTTCGACCTCGAGTGCCGGATCGCGACGCGCCCGGGCGAGCTCCGCTGTCTCGGCAGCCGATCGCGCGGTCACAAGCAGAAGCCGCAGCGGATACCAACCGAGCGACTGTGATGCCGTCGCCTCGAGGCCGCGGCGGCACACCGCGAGTGCGTCTTGAGGACGACCGTTCCAGAGATGGTGTTCCGCGCGCGCCGCCTGGTACGGCGTCGCGAATTGTCCTTCGGTCGGCACGCCCTCGAGCAGCCGCCCGAGCTGGTCGAGTCGATCGATGGCCGTCGGGTGGCCCATCGAGACGAGAAGCGGCACGAGCCGGGCCAACCCGTAGCGATCGAGATGGGGCTCGAGGTGCTGCAACCCGAACGCCCAGTTCCCGAGCTCGAGCGCCTCATCCCAGCGGCCGAGATCGTTGAGCACCTGGACACCCGTGTGGGCGATGTAGCAGCCGTACGAGCTGGCGATCCCGAGCCGCTGAGCCTCGGCGAGCCCCTCGTGCACGACGACGACCGCGCGCTCGGACTGCCCGCTGTACAGGAGCGCGTTCGCGAGGTTCACGTCGGCGCGGCCGATGTCATCGAAGTTGTTGATGTCGACCGCGATCCGGTGCGCCTCCTCGAGCGCGGCGACGCCCTCGACGGCGCGGCCGAGCGCGCAGTAGTCGAGGCCGAGGGTGCATAGCGCATGCCCTTCCACCTGCCGGTCGCCCGCCGCTCGGGCGAGTCCGAGCGCCTCCTCGCAGAGCTGGCGTGACTCATCCCATCGGTCGAGCAGCATGAGGAGCTGGCCGAACCCGGACAACACGCGTGCTCTGGCGGGGCTCGAAGGTCCCGCCATCTCCATCGCTCGCTCGTACGCGCGCAACGCCGCGGCGGTGTCCGCGGCCAGCCACCGCTGCCGTCCTAATCGTTCCTGCCACAACGCGGCTCGGACCGGATCGGCGGCGGGATCGAGCTCCGCGATGGCCGCTTCCCGAAGTGCCGCGCCGCGCCGCGTCTGCCCGTCGAGCGAAGCGATCTCGGATGCCTTGTCGAGGATCGACGCCAGGTCGAGTCCGGCCACGGTCTCGGGATCGTCGACGCTCGACCAGAGGTCGAGCGCGGTCTCGAACTGGCGGAGCGCGTCGGCGAAGGCGTACGCGTCCATCGCCGCAGACGCGGCTCGCACCGACGCCTCGAGCGCGCGAGCGTCGTCCCGCGTCGCCTGCCAGTGGTAGGCGAGCTCCGCATAGTGCGCGGCGGCATCGGCCGCGCCGCTCCCGACGACCCGGCTCGCGACCGCTTCCGCGAAGGCCCGGTGCAGGCGCCGGCGCTCGCCGGGCAGGAGGTCGTCGTATGCGGCCTCCTGCATGAGCGCGTGGCGGAACGCGTAGCCGTCCGCCTCGCCGTCCTGTTCGGCGATCAACACCTGCTGGCCGACCGCATCGCGCAGCGCCGCGATCGTCGTGGACTCGTCCTGTCCGGCGACCGCAGCCAACAGGTCGTGATCGACCCGCCGACCGGCGACGGCTGCGACTCCGACGACTGCCTGCGCCTCCTCGGGGAGGGCGCTGATCCGGGCGAGCAGGATGCCACGCAACGTCGGTGGCAGACCACGATCGGCGGACGTCCTCTCGGCCATCGCCAGCTCCTCGATGAAGAAGGGATTTCCGTCGGACCGCTCGACGACGCGGCGCACCAGCTCGGGGTCCGGCTTCGCGCCGATGATCGACTGCAAGAGCTCGCGCGTCACCGCCGGCCGGAGTCGAGCGACGTCGATGCGCTGCACCCGCCCCGTCCTCTCGAGCTCGGCGAGCCACGGCAACAGCGGGTGTCGCCGATGCAGTTCGTCAGACCGGTACGTGATGAGGATCGCGGCCGCGTCGGACCGTAGGTTGCGAACGAGATAGGTGAGCGTCTCGCGCGTGCCCGGATCGGCCCAGTGGAGGTCCTCGATGACCAGCAACACGGGCCTGTGGGCGGCGAGGCGCTGGATGAACCCGAGGATGGCCTCGAGCAGGCGGGCCTGGAGCCACTGACTCTGGCCACTCGGCTCGGCGACCGCCTGGCCGGCGCCGATCGATGGCACCAGCCGCGCGAGGTCGGGCGCACCCGCGCCGACCAGTTCGGCCATCTCGTCGGGCGGCAGCTCGCGTTGCAGTTCGCGAAGCGCCTCGACGATCGGCCCGTACGGGACGCCGGCCGCACCGATGTTGACGCACGCCCCTCGCAGGACCTGCATCCCGCTCTCTTGAGCCATCTGCATGGCCTCGCCGACGAGACGGCTCTTCCCGACCCCTGCCTCTCCCGCGAGCAGCAACGTCGTCGCCGTTCGGTCGCGGGCGGCCTCGAGACCATCCGCGATCGTCGCGAGCTCCGTCGCGCGCCCGACGACGATCGGACTGACGAGACGGCCTGACATGAGCTCGATGATAGGGGCCGCCACGGCATTCACGGGACGACCGCCAGCCAGAGCGTCACAGCGGACGCAGCTGCAGCGAGCAGTGCGGCCAAGCGGATCGACGGCTTCGCCCGATGCCCGACAGCGCCGCGACGGGCCTCTCCGACAAGACGCCGATGTGCGGCTTCCCGCTCGAACTCGGCGATCCGTTCTGCGGCGATGATCTCTGCGACGTAGGCGTTCATGTCATGCTCCGATCGGTCCCGGACCGGGACACGACCAGAGCCTCGCGCTTCCAAGCGCCACCGCCATCGAGCGTCCGCCCTACGCGGAGCCCCGAGGGCCGCTGATTTCGGCGGGTCTCGGGCTTTAGGCGTAGCCTCCGGAGCGTTTCCGCGGCCGTTGCGGATAACGAGACGGTCTGCGCACCGTCTTGGATGACGAACGTAGGCTCGCCCTTCGATGACGCTCCCCAGCGACGGTTCGGCCGAGATCAGCCTCATCGACCTGGAGAAGCGGTTCGGTGCGGTCCGGGCGGTCGATGGCGTCTCGCTCGAGATCCGCCCCGGAGAGTTCTTCTCGCTGCTCGGGCCTTCAGGCTGCGGCAAGACGACGACGCTTCGGATGATCGGTGGCTTCGAGCTGCCGACCGGCGGCCGCATCCTCCTGCGCGGTCGCGACATCACCCACGATCCGCCCGACAAGCGGCCGGTCAACATGGTGTTCCAGCAGTACGCGCTGTTCCCACATCTGGACGTCGCAAACAACATCGGATTCGGACTGCGCCGCAAGAAAGTCGATCGCAAGCAGATCGATCTGCGGGTCGGTGAGGCACTGGATCTCGTCCGCCTCAAGGGCTACGAGAAGCGCAAGCCGTCGGAACTGTCGGGCGGCCAGCAGCAACGAGTCGCCCTCGCACGGGCGCTCGTGAATCGACCGAACGTGCTGCTCCTCGATGAGCCGCTGGGTGCGCTCGACCTGAAGCTCCGGCGCCAGTTGCAGATCGAACTCAAACGGATCCAGTCCGAGGTCGGCATCACGTTCGTGTACGTGACCCACGACCAGGAGGAGGCGCTGACGATGAGCGACCGGATCGCCGTCATGCACCTGGGTAAGGTCGAGCAGCTCGGGACGCCGGAGGAGCTGTACGAGCGGCCGGGCACGCGCTTCGTGGCCGACTTCATCGGCACGACCAATCTGCTGACAGGTGCGATCGAGTCGATCGATGGCGACGCTGCGCTGGTCCGCCTCGAGGGCGGCGATTCGTGCCGTGTCGTCGGGCGCGATCTCGCTGCAGGACAGACGATCGAGCTGTCGATCCGCCCGGAATCGATCCTCATGAAGCGCTCGAACGGCGCGTCGCCTGACGCCGTCCCGCCGATGCGCGCCCAGGTCGAACAGGTCGCCTACATGGGCGGCACCGTCCAATACCAGGTCCGGACGCACGGTGGTCTGTCGATCACCGTGCTCGCCCCGAAGGCTGGCGAACGCCACGCCGTCGGAAGCGATGTCGACATCGCATGGCCGCCGAACGAGGCGTTGGTCCTCGCGCCGACGGCCGTACAAGAGGAGACCACGCCATGACCGATCGGCACGACGGCTCGAGCATCGACCTCGAGAAGGAGCTCGTCCGGTACATGGTCGAGAACCGGATCTCGCGGCGCTATCTGCTCGAGCGCATCGCGCTCGTGGGGAGTGCCGCGGCCCTGGCGCCGATCATCGCCGCGTGCACCTCGAGCGGTGGGACCGCGTCGGCAGCGCCCTCGTCGGCGGCGCCGTCGGTTTCGGCCTCCGCCGCAGCCGCTACCGCCTCACCGTCCCCCACTGCCCAGCCCTCCCCCGAGGGCGCGCTCAACATCCTCAACTGGACCGACTACCTCGCGGACGACGTGATCAAGTCGTTCGAGGACCAGTTCAGCGTCAAGGTCACCCAGAGCTTCTTCAACAACTCCGACGAGATGTACGCGAAGCTCGGCGACGACGGCGGCGACTACGACATCAGCTTCCCGATCTCGGTCGACGTGCCGAACATGATCGAGCGCGGGGTCATCGCCAAGCTCGACAAGTCGATGCTCCCCAACATCGTCAACCTCGGACAGGAGTGGGCGAACCCGGGTTACGACCCCGGCAACACCTACACCGTCCCGTACATGTGGTGGACGACCGGCGTCGGCTACGACCCCAAGCGCATCAAGGAGGAGCCGACGAGCTCCAAGGCGCTATGGGATGCACGCTGGAAGCAGCACATCTCGATGCTCGACGACTGGCAGGAGGTGTTCGGCCTGACGCTCATCCAGCAGGGCCACTCGGCGAACAGCACGAACACGGCGGAGATGGACCAGGCGCTCGCGCTGCTCGAGCAGCAGAAGCCACTCGTGCGGACGTACTCCACCGACACGATCGGGACGATGACGTCGGGCGACGTATGGATCGGCCACATCTGGGGCGCCGACCGGTTCGCGATCCAGGAGACGATCCCCGACTTCGCCTATTACATCCCCGAAGAGGGTGGGGTGAAGGGCTCCGACACCGTCGCGACCTTCACCGGCTCGCCGCATCCCGTCGCGGCGCAGCTGTTCATCAACCACCTGCTCGACGCGCACAACAGCGCGGCGAACACGAACCTCATCTACTACATGGGCCCGAACGCAGCCGCCAAGGAGTTCATCGACCCGGCGATCCTGTCGGACCCGACGATCAACCCCGACCAGGAGATCGTCGACAAGCTCGAGGAACTCCTCCGGCTCGACCAGTCGGTGCGCGACGAGTACCTGTCGCGCTGGCAGCAGCTCCGAGGCTAGGCCCGCTCGATGGGGGCCGCGGTCCAGCCCGCTGAGACGTCCGCGGCCTCTACCCAGGCCGCGGATGCCCCTGGACGCGCCGCACGCCTGCGCGCGACGGCGCTCGTCCTGCCCGGGATCGGCTGGCTGGTCCTCTTCTTCATCGTCCCGCTGCTGCTGATCTTCGTCGTCAGCCTCGGCTCACGGGACGCGCTCGATCGGATCAGCCTCGCGGATCCCTCGCTCGATAACTACGCGAAGGCGTTCGATCCGGTCTTCATCCCGACGTTCCTGAACTCGATCAAGTTCGCGGCCATCACCACGGTCCTGTCACTCGTCATCGGCTACCCGATCGCCTACTGGATCAGCCGCTACGGCGGCCGCCACAAGGTCCTGCTGATCATCCTGGTGATGCTGCCCTTCTGGACGAGCTACCTGATCCGCACCTACTCGTGGATCATCCTGCTGCGCGACAACGGGGTGGTGAACTCGCTCCTCCAGGCGTTCGGGCTGACGAGCGAGCCGATCATCCTGATGAACACCGACCTGTCGGTGATCCTCGGGATGACCTACGGATTCCTGCCGTTCGCGATCCTGCCGCTGTTCGTGTCGATCGACCGGCTCGACCCAAACCTCATCGCGGCCGGGCGCGACCTCTACGCCTCGGGACGGGATGCGTTCCTGCACGTGACGCTACCGCTGACCATGCCCGGCATCGTGGCCGCCGCCCTCTTGACGTTCATCCCAGCGCTCGGTGACTTCGTGACGCCCGACCTCCTCGGCGGACCGGGGACGACCACCATCGCGAAGAACATCCAGGAACTGTTCCTGGCGGGGCGCGACTGGCCGTACGGGGCGGCTTTGGGGTTCGTGCTGATGATCGTCACGCTGACCGGCACGCTCGTCGCGCTGCGCACCTTGCGGCGGGAGGTCGCCGGTGGCGACTGACCCTCGGACGGCGGCCGGCTGATGGCCCGCGAACGCAATCGCTGGCTGTCGGCGTATGCCCTGATCGTCTACGCGTTCCTGTTCGCCCCGATCGTTGTGCTGATCATCTTCTCGTTCAACAAGGCGCGCCGCGGACTGGTCTGGCAGGGCTTCACGCTCGACTGGTACCCGAAGCTCTTTTCGAACGGCGAGCTCCTCGACGCGCTGACGGTGACCCTCGAGGTCGCGCTCGTCGCGGTCATCGTCTCGACGGTCATCGGTTCGCTGTTGGGTCTCGGCCTGGCTCGCCTGAAGTTCCGCGGGCGAGGCGCCACGGAGACACTCCTCCTCGTGCCGATGCTCACGCCCGAGATCGTCATGGGCCTGTCCCTGCTGCTGTTCTTCCTCCAGCTGTTCGACGCGCACGGGTCGCTCGCCCAGCTGTGGATCGCCCACATCACGTTCTGTGTGTCGTACGTGGCCGTCGTCGTGCGCGCCCGTGCGGCGAACATGGATCCGCGCCTCGAGGAGGCGGCCCGCGATCTGGGCGCGTCCGCGTGGGGCGCGTTCGTCCACGTGACCCTGCCGCTGATCTTGCCGGCTGTCGTGGCCGGCGGGCTACTGGCGTTCTCGCTCAGCTTCGATGACTACGTCGTGACGACATTCAACTCGGGGGTCGGCAGCTCGACGCTGCCGCTCTACATCTACGGCAAGATCAAGTTCGGGGTCACACCCGAGATCAACGCCATCTCGACGATCATCGTCGCCGTCACGGCGATCGCGATCCTCATCGCGTGGCGTGCGGGAGCGTTCGATACGGGGCCGCGCCAGCCCGTCGCCGACGAGGCCGCCTAGGTGTCGTTCCCGCGCACGTTGTTGACAGACTGAGAGCCCTCGTGCTCGGTTTGGGGTTGTCGAAGCTCCAAGTCGGGGAGGGCTCTCAGTGCTCCATCGTACGGCCAAGCTGATGCCGGCCGGCCGCCGGCTCCTGGTCGACCGCATCCTGATCGAGGGCTGGCCGGCGGCGACCGCGGCCGAGATGGTCGGGGTCAGCCGGGCGACCGCATACAAGTGGCTGCGTCGCTATCGGGCCGAGGGCCCGGCCGGTCTCGAGGATCGCTCGTCACGACCGCGCCGGTGCCCGCGGGCCCTGTCCGAGCGGGAGGTCCGGCGGATCCTGCTGGCCCGTCGTCGCTGGCGGGTCGGGCCGCATCGGCTCGGTCGGCGGCTCGGCCATCCGCGCTCGACCGTGTACGGCGTGCTGCGGCGTCACGGCGCGAGCCGCCTGGCCCATGCCGATCGGCTGACCGGGACCCCGGTCCGCTACGTCCGCGAGCGACCCGGCGAGCTCGTCCACGTCGACGTCAAGCGGCTCGGCAGAGTCCCGCCGGGCGGCGGCCATCGGATCCTCGGTGACGGCGCGCGCAACCAGCTGCCGGTCGGCTACGACCATCTCCACGTGGCGATCGATGACGCGACCGGATCGCGTATGTCGCGGTCAGACCTGACGAGCTGGCCACGAGCACGGTCACGTTCATGGCGGAGGCCATCGCCTTCTTCGCGTCCCTCGGCGTCCGGGTCCAACGGGTGATGACCGACAACGCCTGGACCTACACCCACTCGCGCGACCTCGCCGAGCTGTTCGCCGAGCACGGGATCCGGCACCTCCGCACCCGGCCCCGACGACCGCAGACCAACGGCAAGGCCGAGCGGTTCATCGGCACCCTCCAGCGGGAGTGGGCGTACGCGCAGCTGTATCGATCCAACGCCGAGCGCCTCGAGTCACTGCCGCGCTGGGTCGACGCCTACAATCAGCGCCGTCCCCACGCCGGGCTCAGCGGGCAGACCCCGATGGCGGCTCTCGTCAACAAGGTCGGTGGGAACGACACCTAGGCGGGCCGAGCGGAGCGCACGGCGAGTCTGGCAGTCCCGTTTTCGACCCTCTGCCGGGTGCTGACCGCGATAGCCGCTCGATCCGGGTGTGCCGGTCCCGCGTCAGCGCGGTAGACACCGAATCGAGACGGCAACTGGCGAAAACGGGACCTCCTCGCCCGGGGCAGGTCGTCGGTCCTCGGTGCCGCGCGAGGGCTACGGTCGCGCTGCCGTCCCGCTGTTGGCCTTGCTCCGAGCCGCGTTCCGCGTCGCGCCCGCCGGGGTCCCGCCCGCCGGGGTCGCGCGCGGCAGACGAGCTGCCGCGATCCCACCCTCGAAGCTGTCGCCATCCAGCGGCGGTGGCACGTCGTAGCGCAACCGAACGGTGCGCTGCGAGTTCACCCCGTCGTTGGCGTAGCGGTCGACGGCCATCAGGTCGAACGCGTGGACGCTCGGCTCCTGGTTCGAGTAGCGACCCGCCGTCCAACTCTGGGAGCGCGTCCCGCGCTGCTGAAGCTCACAGACGTGCCAGTCTTGGCGGTTCGTCAGATCCCAGAACGCGATGGCGTCCGACGGGTCGAAGTCCGACGCCTCGATCGTCGTCGGCTCGAACAGCCACTGGCAGGTTACCCGCGTGTGATCGGGTCCAGAGGGCTCGAGCCGGTGGATGAGCAGGTAATCCGGATGGATCGAGATGAATGTCGAGGGCCAGATCAGGTAGTAGTAGATCCGCCGCTCGTCGATCTCGGTGACGCCGGGGATCGACGGCCGCCCGTTCCGATGCCCACCGTCGACCGCCATCGTCTCGGCGTCGTCGACGAGTTCCATCCAGCCGCCCTGCCAGGGCCCGGTCGGGGCGAAGTCGCCGCCCACGTCGTAGGGCGTCAACTTGTTGAGCTGCGGGTGGATGCCCGGGCAGTGGTAGCACTCGCTGTAGTTCTCGGCGATGAACTTCCAGTTCGAGTCGACCTCGTAGGTCTCGGTATGGGCGACCCGTAGACGCGCGAAGTCGAAGCGCTCGAGATGCGGCGGCAGGTCGCCGAGCCACTCGAAGAGCGGCGGCGTCTCCGGGGAGAGGCAGACGAACACGAACCCCTGCCATGTCTCCAGCCGGACCGAGACGAGCCCGAAATCCTTCCGATCGAAGTCCTCCAGGTCCTCGGTGTGCTTGGCCCGGACGAGGTTGCCCTCGAGGTCGTAGATCCACGAGTGGTACGGGCACTGGAACCGGACCGCCTTCCCGCACGCCTCCTCGACGACGGCGGTGCCGCGGTGACGACACACGTTGTAGAAGGCCCGTAGCTCGCCGTCGCGCCCGCGCGCGATGACGAGTGGCTCGTCGCCGATCTGCGCGAGGAAGTACGTGCCGCGTTCCGCTGCGTCCTCCTCACGACCGACGATCATCCAGTCGCGCCGGAACCAGACCTCGCGCTCGAAGTCGTGGATCGCCTGGTCGTGGTACGCCCGGCCGGGCAGCAGCGAAGCGGCCCGATACGGCTTGCGTACGGCGGCGATCTCGTCGGCCGTCAACGGGCTCGCGATGGCGCCCGCCGTCCCGTTGGAGGTCATGACTTCGGCACGTCCTTCTTCGGATCGAGGAACGGGATCGCAGCCGTTCGGGCCTGCCACCTGCCGCCGTCCGGCGCCTCGACCTCGAGCGGCCTCCCGGCGTCGGCGAGCCCGATGGGCATCCACACGTAGCCGATGTTCTTCTGCAGTCGTGGCGACCAGATGAGGTCCGTCACGGTCCCGACGTGCTCTCCCTCGTGGAACGCGCGGCACTTGCGCGAGAGCTCGAACGGTAGTGCGTCGCCGTCCATCTCGATGCCGACGAGCTTGCGCTCGACGCCCTTGACTCGGATCTCCTCGAGCGCGGCCTTGCCGATGTAGTCGGCGTCCTGCTGCTCGACGAGCCGTTCCAGGCCCATGACGTGGAACGGCGTGTCGTTGATCGTGATGTCGGAGCCGTAGTTGAAGATGCCAGCCTCGATCCGGCGGGCCTCGCACGGGGCGATCGGGCGGATGCCGTGCGGCTTGCCCGCTTCCATGATCCGGTCCCACAGGTCCGCGCCCCGGGACGGGTCGCGCAGGTAGATCTCGTAGCCGACCTCGCCGGTCCAGCCGGTCCGCGAGATGACGACGGGGATGCTGTCGACCTCGGTGGTGAGCGTCCAGTAGTACTTGATGTCGAGGACCTCGGGTCCGAACAGCGTGACCAGCGTGTCCTTCGACTTCGGACCCTGGACCTGCACCGGGTAGACCTCCGGCTCGCGGACCGTCACGTCCATCCCGCTGTTGACGGCGACGCCGCGCGCGTACAGGCCGGCGTCGGAGTCCGCGAGGGCGAGCCACCAGCGGTCGCGCTCGACCCGAAGCAGGACGGGATCGTTGACGATCCCGCCGTCATCGGCGGTGATCAGTACGTACTTGCCCTGCCCGACGGCGCACTTGGTGAGATCGCGGCAGGTCAGCGTGTTGATGAACGCGCTCGAATCGGGGCCGGAGATCTCGACGATCCGCTCGACGCTGACGTCCCAGAGCGTGACGCCCTCGAGCAGCGCCCAATACTCCTCGACCGGGTCTGCGTAGTAGCCCGGCAGGTACATGTGGTTGTAGATGTCATAGGCACTGCAGCCGGCCTCGAGGGTCTTCTCGAAGAACGGCGAGCGCCGGTACCACGGGCCGAAGTAGAGGGTCGAGGATTCGGTCGTCGCGGGTGTCGCGAGCGGCATGGCCATGGACGGCGGACCTCCCCAGCACGGCGGGCCGGCCCGGGATCTGGAGTCCCTGCGGGCGGCGGAACGGTCGGCCGATCGTGGGGCCTCGGGATCCTATTGCCTGTCGTGTTCCGCCTGATGGCCCGGCCGGCGCACGAGATGGAACAGGCCGCTCGAACGTGTTCCTGCAGACGTGGCGATGCCCGGCTGGGATATCCCAACCGGGCATCTGTTCGGCCGATCTCCCCCCGGATGAGGCCAACGCCTACGTTAGCCGGTACGGAGGTCCCATGCAAGTTCCAGGACCTTACAACTGGTGCGGATTCGCACCTCGCGACCGAGTCGCAACCTCGCCCGAGCGACTATTCCAGCGTGACCTTCTCGTGCCAGCGCGGCACGTGCGTCTCGAAGCCCAGTGCTTTGACCTTCGGCTCGAGCGCGACCTGGGCATCGGGATCGCCGTGGACGAGGAACACCGTTCGCGGAAAGCCGGGATCGCCTGAACGCTTCCCCGCTGCGAACCGCCCGATCCAATCGAGCAGCTCGTTCTCGTCGGCGTGCGCCGAAAAGCCCGCGATCGAACGCACCTTGCAGCGCACCTGGCGGACCTGACCGTCGAGCTTGACGGTCGTGGCACCGGCCTGAAGGTGGGCGCCGAGCGTGCCCTCGCCCTGGTAGCCGACGAACAGCAGCGTCGCGCCGGGATCGTCGATCAGGTGCCGAAGGTGACCGACGACGCGGCCGCCCGTGAGCATCCCGTTCGATGCGACGATCATGTACGGCCGCTTGGCGAACTGGATCTGCGCCGACTCCTTGGGCGAGTTGATGACTACCTGCGACGGGTAGTCGAGCGGCGTCGCGCCCTCCTCGAGCAGCTTCGTCGTCTCCTCATCGAAGTAGTCGCTGTACTTGCGGTAGATCCCCGTCGCCTTGGTGGCCATCGGCGAGTCGAGGTAGAGCGGCAGCAGTGGGATCTCGCCCCGCTCGATGAGGCGGTCCAGCTCCCAGACCACCTCCTGCGTCCTGCCGATCGCGAATGACGGCACGAGCAACACCCCGTCGGCCTGGGCGACGAGTCGGACCGTCTCGGCGAGGATCCGGATCGCCTCGTCCTGCGGCTCGTGCTCGCGACCGCCATAGGTCGATTCCATGAGCACGTAATCGGCCGAGGTCAGGTAGGTCGGGTCGCGGATGATCGGCGTATCGGGCCGCCCCAGGTCCCCGGAACAGACGATGACGTGCTCCTTTCCGCCGTCCTGGATGCGGAGGCGGATGATCGCGGAACCGAGGATGTGTCCGGCGTCGAGGAACATCGCCCAGACGCCCGGTGCGACCTCGCGCTCCTGGTCGTAGTCGATCGGCCGGAACTGCTCGATCGCACGCTGGGCGTCATCGACGGTGTACAGCGGCGCGTCCAGATCGACCTGGAGCTCGGGCGGTTGCTTCCGGAGTTCGGCCTCGGGGTCGCGCGTCGACCAATCGGGCGCAGGCTCGGGTTCGATGGAGGTCGCGACATGCTCCCCGGTCGCGACCGGAGATACCGCGGTCGCCGCGGCGGCACCGGCCGGCGAACTGCCTGTCTCGACCGTCGCCTCCTCCGAGCCGCCCGACGCCGCGAGGTCGACGGCCGCTTGGTAGGCGGCTCCCTGCTTGGCATCGTCCGCATCGACCTTGTCAGGGTGGCGGCGCTCCCAGCGCGCCTCGCGCTTGGCGAACTCCTCGTGCAGGTGCCCGGAGTCGAGCAGGACGAGCGAGGCGAGCTCGCACGTGCCTGCGGTCGCGAGGATGGTCTTTCCGTACCCCTCCTTCACGAGCAGGGGCAATCGACCGCAGTGGTCGAGATGCGCATGGGTGAGCAGGACCGCGTCGAGGGTCGAGGGATCGAAACCGAACGGGACGCGGTTACGGATCGATTCGTTCGGGCTCCCCTGGAACATGCCGCAGTCGATCAGGACGCGGGCGCGGTCGGTCGTGATCAGGTGCGTCGACCCCGTCACAGTGGTGGCGCCGCCAAGGAAGGTGATGTCCATGCCTCGCATGGTGACAGGACGAGGCGTTCGGGGCAGGAGCCGCGAGGGGCACGCGCCTCACGAGGTCGTTGCGACCTCGCGGTCGCCGTGCGTCAGATCAGGACGAGCGCGTCGATAGCGATCGCGACGAACAGCAGCGACAGGTAGCTGATCGAGTACTTGTACAGGCGGATCGCCCCTTGCGTCGACGCCTCTTCCGACGAGCCGCGGCGCCACAGCCCCACCGCCTGCCAGATGAACACGGCGCCAAGTCCGACTGCCGCTCCGATGTACACGAGCCCCATCCGGGCGACGGGCCACAGGATCAGCGAGATCGCGACCATCAGGAACGTGTAGAGCGCGATCTGCCGCGTGGTCTCGGGGATGCCGCGGACGACGGGAAGCATCGGCACGCCGGCCGCCGCGTAGTCCTTCCGGATCCGGAGCGACAGTGCCCAGAAGTGCGGCGGGGTCCAGTAAAAGACGAGCGCGAACAGGATGAGGGCAGGGATGCCGATGTTGCCGGTGACGGCGACCCAGCCGATGACCGGCGGCAGCGCCCCGGCTGCTCCGCCGATGACGATGTTCTGCGGGGTCGAGCGCTTCAGCAGCATCGTATAGACGACGACGTAGAACGCGATCGCGAGGAGCGTCAGGAACGCGGCGAGGAGGTTGATCGTCCACGCCATCAACGCGAATGACAGGACGCCGAGGACGATCCCGAAGACCACGGCGTTCTCGGGCTCGACCTGATGGGCCGGCAGCGGACGACGCCGGGTCCGGGTCATCAGCAGGTCGATGTCGCGGTCGAGATAGCAGTTGATGGCGTTCGCGCTGCCGGCTGCGAGCGTCCCGCCGATCAGTGTCCAGACGACCTTCCAACCCCAATCGGCCCAATCGAGACCTGGCACCCAGCGTGTGGCGAGGACCATCGCCGGGACGGTCGTCACCAGCAACAGCTCGATGATCCGCGGCTTCGTCAGCGCGATGTAGGCACGGACCCTGTCGGCGGTCGTCGGCTGGACGCCGGCCCGTGGGCCATCGGAGCGTCCGTCGCCCGAAACGACCGCGAGCGACCGGGCCGCGTAGTAGCTGGTGACCGTAAGACCGACCAGCATGGCGAAGATCACTGCGCCGAGCGCGAGGTGGAGCGTCTGCGTCCATGCCGAGAGCTGCGTCATGACCTGCAGCCCACCGACCACGACCTGGACCGCGAAGAGGACGGCGGCGCCGACCGCCAGCCGGACGAGCGTCGGCTGGTCGCGCTGGGTCCGCCAGGCAACGACCGCGAGCGTCGCCACGATCAGGCCGACGATCGCGGCGACCCAGCGATGGAGAACGTGGGGCGAGGTCAGATCGGTCAGTGCCGGGATGAGCGTGCCGTTCATCAAAGGCCAGTCGGGGAAGACGAGTGCCGTATCGGTGGCGGTGACGTGCGAACCGAAGAGCAGGAGCGCGAACGTGGCGAGCGTCGTGAACGCCGCGAATAGCGTGAACCGCTGGCTGCCTCCGCCGGAGCCGAGACGAGCCGGGAAGCCGGCACGGACGGTCACGAACACGAGCAACGCCACCAACAGCATCGCGGCGGCCAGGTGAGCAGTGACCGACTCCCCGCTATTGCCGAGTCGGACGGTCTCGCGGCCGAGCCATGCCTGGAACCCGACGAGCGCCACCGCGAAGATCGACGGCCAGAGCAGCGACCGGCGGTCCCGATGGTCGACCCAGGCGAGGATCGCCAGACCAAGGATCTCGAACCCGATGATCGCCGCCACGGTCCGATGGACCCACTCGATCCACGCCTTGGGGTCGTTCAGCGGCGGAAGCAGCTGCCCGTGACAAAGCGGCCAGTCGGGACAACCGAGCCCGGAGTCCGTCGCGCGCACGATCACGCCGATCGTCACGAGCGACAGCGCCGTCGCGAGGGTGATCGCGGCGAGTCTCTGGAAGCGGGTCAAAGGGTCTCCTGGGCGCGAGGCGCTGTGGGTGCCGGGGACGGGAAACGCCGGAACATTCTAGCGCGAGCCTGTGCACGGCCCCGAACGGCGACCTCGGCTACGCTTCGGCCCATGACCCGATGGATCCGTCTCGCTGTCGTGTGCGTGATCGCGCTCCTGGCAGCGGCGTGCTCAGGCGGGAGCGGCGGTACGACCGGCGGCTCCGCGACACCGCCCGCGTCGGCCTCCGGGTCCGCGGCAGCGGCATGTCCAGTCACCCCGAGTCCCGCGGACACCCCCGAGGGTTGGGACGTCACGAGCCAAAGCCCGTCGGTCTTCCCGCAGATCATCAACCCGTCCGGCACGGTGACGTGCGGCACGACGCGGCTGATGTTCTCGTTCCTCGACTCGCAGAATGTGCCCGTCGCCAAGCCTGACCGGACGGTCGACGTCAAGGCGTTCGACCTCGGCGCGGATCCCAAGCAGGCGGTGGCCGAGGGCCCGGCGACGTTCATCTGGGCGATCGAGCCGCAGGTCGGCGTGTACGTCATCGACCTCGATCTTCCGACCGCCGGTGACTACGGCGTCGAGTTCACGACGACGCCCGCAGGGGGGACTGCGGAGACCATCCGCACGACGATGGAGGTCCAGCCGACGACTTCGGTGATCTCGGTCGGCGACAAGGCGCCCGCGTCCGTCACGCCGACGCTCGACGACGTCGGTGGCGACGTGTCGAAGATCTCGACCGACCCGAACCCGGACCCGGACTTCTACAAGACATCGATCGCGGGTGTGGTCGCGGCGAAGAAGCCGTTCGTCGTCGTCTTCGCGACCCCCAAATTCTGCGTCAGCAAGCAGTGCGGCCCGACGCTCGACCGAGTGAAGCCGATCGCCGCGAAACACCCGGGCGTCACGGTCATCAACGTCGAGCCGTACGAGCTGAAATACGCCGATGGCGGTCTCCAGCCGGTCCTCGATGCGGGCGGCAACCTGACGCCGACCAAGGCGACCGACGAGTGGCACCTGCCGACCGAGCCGTGGGTGTTCGTCGTCGACAAGAGCGGAGTCGTCACGGACTCGTTCATGCTGATCTTCAGCGACGAGGAACTCGACAAGGCCATGACCGCCGTCGAGAAGAGCTAGGCCCCGTCGAACCGGTCAGCCCGGCGCGTCCTCGAGCTTCAGCGCCATGTTCTCGTCACCATCGACGAGGAACCACACCCGGATCGGGGCCGCCGTCGCCTGGTGCTCGGCGAGATGACCGGGCGGGAACTGCGTGCCGTTCCGAAGGTCGCGCAGGCTGAACTCCGTCAGCTCACCACCTGGCTGGCGCAGCACGAACCCGTTCACGTTGTTGAGACCGCCCGACCCGTCGACCTGGACGACGACACCGGTCATCGACTGCGTCCCTGGCGGCAGGTCGAGTTCCGCGGGATCCGATAGGAGCAAGGCGGCGATCGCGGTACCGGCCACGATGGCGATCAGCAACGCCGCGAAGAGGATGCGGGTGCGGCGATCCACGGGTCAGCCGCCGGACGCGGTCGAGTCCGTTCCCGAGCTGCCGGGCACCTTGAGCGGATCATCCGCCGCGCAGCGGGGACACGTCGCCTCGCCGGGCTCGTACGTCGGTAGCTGGAGCTGCCAGAGCGCGCGCAGCGGGTAGGTCCGTCCGGTCGTCGGCGAGGTCAGCGTCTCGCGACCGCCGCTCCTGTCGACGAGGACCACGCACTCGACGATCTCGCCGCCGAGCGCCTCCACGGCCGGGATCATGGCAAGCAGCGAGCCGCCGGTCGTCAGGATGTCGTCGACGAGCAGGACCCGTTCCCCGGGGAGGATCGAGAAGCCGCGCCGGAATTCGCGGCGCGTGGCGCCATCCCCGTCCCGAACCTCCTCCGCGAAGATCCCTAGCGTGCCGAGCTGTCGTGCGGTCTCGAACGCCAGGATGATCCCGCCGGTCGTCGGTCCGGCGACGAGGTCGACCGGCGGACGGGATCCCTCTGCGTCGCTGTCACCCGCCGCGCCGCGGACCTGGGCGACCCAGAACGACACGAGCTCGGTCGTCGCAGCTGGGTCGGCGAGTACGGCGAACTTCTCGACGTACGCGTCGCCGTGACGCCCGCTCTTGAGCTGGAAGTGCCCCTCGCGGAGCGCGCCCGACGCGCGGAACAGCTCCTCGGTCCGGGCAGCGACTGCCGCCCGCGCGGCCAGATCGACCGCAGGCTTGATCGTCGTCATCCGCTGAATCCTAGTCCCCTCGACCGCCAAGTGGCGGTCAGCGCCAGCCGAGGGCCGGTGCGAGGTGCGTCAGGACGCTCTCGATGACGTGCGCGTTGTAGTCGACGCCGAGCTGATTCGGGACCGTCAGCATCAGCGTGTCGGCGGCTTCGATGGCGGTGTCCTCGGCGAGCTGACGGACGAGGACGTCGGGCTCCTCGGCGTAGGAGCGCCCGAAGATCGCGCGGGTCTGCGCATCGAGATAGCCGACGTGGTCGCGCTCCTCGCCGCTCCTCCCGAAGTACGCCCGATCACGGTCATCGACGATCGGGAAGATGCTCCGGCTCACTGATACGCGCGGTTCGCGCTGGTGGCCGGCTGCCTTCCAGCCGTCCCGGAAGCGCTGGATCTGCTCTGCCTGCAGGACATGGAACGGCACGCCGGTGTCCTCGGTCATCAGGGTCGACGACATGAGATTCAGCCCCTGTTCGGCGGCCCATTCCGCCGTCGCCCGGGTACCGGCGCCCCACCAGATCCGGTCGCGGAGTCCCGCTGAGAATGGCTCGACCCTGAGGAGGCCTGGCGGGTTCGGGAACATCGGGCTGGGGTTCGGCTCGGCGAACCCGTTGCCCTCGATGATCTTGAGGAACACGTCGGCGTGCCGGCGGGCGAGGTCGGCGTCCGTCTCACCGTCGGCCGGGGCGTAGCCGAAATAGCGGAACCCGTCGATGACCTGCTCGGGCGAGCCGCGACTGATGCCGAGCTGCAGCCGGCCCCCGGCGATGAGGTCGGCCGCGCCCGCGTCCTCCGCCATATACAGCGGGTTCTCGTAGCGCATGTCGATGACGGCAGTGCCGATGTCGATCTTGCTCGTCCGTGCGCCGACCGCGGCCAACAACGGGAATGGCGATCCGAGCTGGTTGGCGAAGTGGTGCACGCGGTAGAAGGCGCCGTCACCGCCGAGCGCTTCGACCGCGACCGCGAGCTCGATGGATTGGAGCAGCGCGTCCGACGCCGAGCGGACCTGCGAGTACGGCGACTCCGACCAGTGGCCGAACGACAGGAACCCGATCCGCTTCATGGCTTGTACTCCACGCCCTTGGCCGACGGCGTCGCGGGGCGCTTCGGCAGCGCCGACCCGATGAGGTCGCGGTATGAGGCCGAACCACGGTGCCGGCACTCCTCGGCGAGCTCCGTCACGAGCCGCACGGGGAGGGTGGGGTCGGCGAAGATCGCAGTCCCGACCTGGACGGCGACCGCGCCGACGGCGAGGAAATCGAGGACGTCGGCGAGCTCCGTCACCCCGCCGATCGCGACGACCGGGATCCGCACCGCCTGTGCCGCCTCGTAGACGATCCGCAACGCGACCGGCTTGACGGCTGGGCCGCTGAGGCCGCCATAGATGTTGCCCAGCAGTGGCCGTTTCCGGTCCGGCGCCACCGCGATACCCGACAGCGTGTTGATCGCGGTGAGCGCGTCGGCTCCAGCGTCGGCGATCGCGCGGGCGATGGGCCGGATGTCGGCGACGTTCGGAGACAGCTTCACGAGGAGCGGCAGGTCGGTCACCCGCCGGACCGCCGCAGTGACCTCACCGGCGGCGTCGGCATCGATCGCGAACTGCAGCCCGCCGCGACCCACGTTCGGGCACGAGATGTTGAGCTCGATCCCGGCGATGCCCGGGACACCCTCGAGACGCCGGGTGACCTCGACGTAATCGTGGACCGACTCCCCGGCGACATTCACCAACACGGGGACCTTCCAGGTCGCCCAGGTCGCGGCGTACCTCTCGATGACGGCGTCGACACCGGGGTTCTGGAGTCCGATCGAGTTGAGCATCCCGCCCGGCGTCTCCGTCACGCGTGGGGTCGGGTTGCCGATCCGCGGCTTGAGCGTCGTTCCCTTGCAGCAGATGGCCCCGAGGCGGTCGACCTCCACGACGTCGCCGTATTCGATGCCATAGCCGAAGGTGCCGGACGCGACAAGCACCGGGTTCGGCAGGACGAGCCCGCGCCCGAGGTCGACACTGAGGTCGACATCGCTCGTGGGGCCGTTCGCGACGACAGGACGCGTGGCGACGGCCGCGCCTGGGCTCTCCACGCGCTGGCGAGGTGCGGCCGGGACGATCGCCGACCGGATGGGACGCGCGCTCGGCGTGCGCTTCGCGCCAGCTGGTCGCGCGCTCGTCGTCACGACGCGTCGCTTGGCTTTCACGCCCAAGCCCCATCCCATGTGAGCTCGTCGCTCGCGAACACCGGGCCCTCGCGACACACACGCTGTGGCGTTCCGGTAACGCTCTGGACGACGCAACCCAGACACGCCCCGACGGCGCACCCCATGTTCTGTTCCATCGAGACCTGCAGGAACGCCTTCCGTCGTGCCGCCGGCGAACCAAGAGCGTCCGGCCGACCACTGCCGCGCTTGCGGCCGAGTGACGCGACGCCGAGCCGGCCGCGACGCCCTTCCGCGAGACGAGCGAGGGAACGAAGCATCGCTGCCGGGCCACATGCGAACGCCTGATCGGCCCAACCTTCGTACTCCGGCACCAGGTCGGTCACGTACCCGTAGTGTCCGAGCGAGCCGTCGTCGGTCGCGACCACGTATTCGACCTCGTCCGGCAGCAGGTTCGACGGGTACACCTCGCGCGCGCTCTGCGCACCGAACAACAGCGTGACCTGCCGGCCGTCACGGATGGCCTCGTCTGCCAGCATCCGCACCCCGGCCATCCCGAGCCCGCCGGCGATCAACAGCAGGTGGCGGCTCCGCGGGTCGACTTCGAAGGGCCGGCCGAGCGGCCCGAGCAGATCGATCGGGTCGCCGTGCCGCAGACGAGCGAACCACTCCGTCCCATGGCCGATGACCCGGAAGTGGATGGTGATCGTGCCGGTCGCCGGATCTGCCGTGTTGATCGAAAAGGGGCGACGCAACACCATCCCGGAGTAGTCGCCGGTCCGGATGTGGACGAACTGGCCGGCCCTCGACCCATTCGCGATGTCCGGTGCGTGGTAGGCCTGCAGCCACTGCCCGGGCAGAATCTCGCGGCTGTCGACCAGCTCGGCCGCGGCGAGCCGCATCGTCACGCGGTCGGGCGGCCCTCCGCGCCCGCTCCTTCCTCGTCGTCCTCCGCTTCGTCGTCGGCGTCGTCGCCGTCGTCGGCATCGATATCCGCGGAGCCCGAGGCGTCGTCACCGCTGCCGTCGGTCGCGTCCTTCGCGCCAGCAAGCTCGGGCGCCACCGACGGATACCCCTCGGCCAGTGCATCGGCAAGATCGCCGAAGACGTCGGTCGGGTCGTAGAACTCGACGAGCTGTTCAGGCCCGGTCAGGCTGCGCCACTCCCCTTCGGTGTCCTCAGGGACGACCTCGGCGCGGAATTCGCCGGCCGACGTCAGGACGAGGCGCTCGTCGTCGTCGTCGACGATGACCAGCTCACCGACAAGGTTCGAGGCAGGGGCGGCGGCCTGCTCGAAGTCGTCGAGCAACCGCGACTCTGCGCGCTGGCTGCGTTCCTGGTATTCGAGGGCGAGGTCGTACAGGCGGCGAGCGGCGGCATCGTCGTCATCGAGCTCGATGTCGGCGGGCTGGCCGGCCGCCCACGAGTCGGCGGCCGCTGCGTACGGATCGTCGCCCAGCGCGATCGTCTCTTCGGGCGCGATCCCGGCCGCATCGAGGATGTCGTCCGTCGCGGTCGGCTCTTCGGACAGCCCGGCGGCTTCTTTGGCCGCCTCGCTGAACGCCGCGAAGACGTCCGCGGGGTTGTACAGCTCGACGAGCTCCGAGGCCGTCTCGATCACCTCGGTCTCGCTGACCCAGTCGCCCGTGAGGTCGTCGAGGAAGCGCGTTCGACTCCGGAACGTGCCGTCAGGGGCGATCGAGAGGTAGTCCGGTTCCTCGTCGATCAGGGTCAGACCGCCGTACGCGGCGATGCGCTCCTTGTGCCGATCGAGGAAGCGCCGAAGCTGCTCGGTCGCCTGGACGAGGAAGTCGCTGCGTTCGAGCGCCGCGTCCGCGGCGATCTCACCGAGCAGGTCGTTGCGGCCCGTATCCATGGTTCGCCTCCTGTTCGGTTCGTCGCCGGGGGGCAGGTTCTCGCGTCGGATGCTCATCGTCTCCTCGCCAAGCGGTCAGCGATGGTATTCGAGGTCGGTGCCCATCCGCTCGCGCAGGAACATCGAATGGTGACGCTCGAAGATCCATTCGCCTGCGCGGTGACCGAGGGCGCGGGTCGCCTCATCTGCCTCGAGCTTGTCGAGCACGGCGTAATCGGGCAGGTCGAGCAGGATGACATTGTCGAAGTCCCAGCCATGCGCGACGTTGTACCAGCCGAGGAACCGGATCCCGAAGCGCTCTTCGTACTCCTTCACCTGGCGCGGGAAGATCGTGCGCATGAAGAACTTGAAGAACGGGTCGCGGCCGCGGCGGACGGAGAAGTAGGTCGCGAGGACGGGCATGGGGCCATTGTGTCATGGGGCATCTCTCACCGCGCCGTCCAAGGACGGCGACGCGGTCAGGCGCCCGGGGCTTCCTCGCCAGGCGGCGGGACGGTCGCCGTTTCCTGATCCTGGAGCTCGCCGACGGTCTTCGTGGCACTCGCCAGCGGTCGACGGCGACTCCGCCGATCGGCGGCGACAAGCCGGAGCAGGAAGACGATCGTCTGGCCGGCGACCAGCAGCAGCCCGATGGTCGAGAACAGCAGCAGCGCGCTTAGCCAGTCGGGCCAACCCCATGCCGCGCTGAGCGGTGTCAGGACGATGAGGACGACCAGCAGGACCAGCTGGAAGCGGAAACAGCCGAGGCCCGGGCCGCGCTCGGAATCGAGGTCCTCGCCCTTGTACTGGACCGGCCCGGGCGAGCGCGGCGGGCGCGGTGGCGTTGGGTCGACGTTCGGGTCTGGTTGCGTCACGAGCGCGAACGATACGGGAGGTTGCGTCAGCCTGCGGTCAGGGGCGGATCCGTCGCCAGGCCCTCGATGACCTCGACGTTCGGGAGGGCGAGGAGGATGTCCGGGGCGGCCAGCACCTTCCACGATCGTGAGCCGCCGCCGAGGACGATGCGCTCGCGCTGCGTCACGCGGCTATCGACCCAGATGGGTAGCTCCGCGGGAAGACCGAACACCGTGACGCCACCGATCTCCATGCCGGTGATCTCTCGGGTCGACTCGGCCGGGGCGAACGACGCCTTCCGGGTCCCGATGCGGTCGCGGACCGTGCGATTGACGTCCAGACGGTTCGGCGCGAGGACGACGCAGGCGGCGTAGCGCGGGGGATCGCCCTTGCCGATCACGAGGATCGTGTTGGCCGACTCCTCACGGGCGAATCCGTAGGCCGCACAGAACGCAGCCGTGTCCGCGAGCGCCGGGTCGCATGCGAACAGCTCATAGGCGACGCCGAGCGGGTCGAGTGCAGCGACGAGGCGGGCACGACCATCGGGGTCGTGCGTCGCAAGATCGATCTCTGTGTCGGCGGGCATGGCGGGAAGGGTAGTCGCTACCATCGACCACCGATGACCGACCAGACGACGACCCAGGATCCGACCGCGCCAGTCGATATCGACGCCTACCTCGCGCGCTTCGACTGGCACCCTGAACCCGAGTTGATCGGGTACCGCGATCCGGCGACGTCGCGAGCCGCACTCGCGTCCCTCGGGGCGCAGACGTGGCGGGAGGCGCTCGACTATCTGTTCGGCATCGCCGCCGAACGCGCGATGGGCGATCCGTCCGCCTACGGCGAGGCCCGACGTCACTACTACGGCTCCGATCCAGCCGGCCCACGCGAGGGTCCGGGTCGGGCACCCGCAGAACCCATGCGCGCGATGGACGTCATCGATGAGTACGTCGCCCGCCTGTCGCGGGGCCTCATGAACTCGCAGCATCCCCGTCAGTTCGGCTACTTCACGCCGCCGCCACTGCCGATGTCGATCATGGGCGAGCTGCTGGCCCAGGTCGTCAATCAGGGCGTCGATGTCTGGCATGCCGGTCCGTTCGCCGCATTCGCGGAAGAGGAGGTCATCCGCTGGCTGTGCGACCTCGTCGGCTACAGCGAGGACTCGTTCGGCCTGCTGACCAGCGGCGGCGTCATGGCGAACTTCATGGGCATGGCGCTCGCTCGGGATCTCCATCTGGGACGCCTCCGCGGACTGTCGGCGCCGCCGCGAGGCAAGGACCTCGAAGGCGCGCGCGTCTACACCAGCGATCAGACGCACTTCTCGATCGCGCGAGCACTCGACGAGCTCGGATTCCCTGCCGACACCCTTGTCGTCCTGCCGGCCGACGACGACTTCCATCTCCGGGGTGCACCCGTCGCGGCGGCCATCTCGCGCGACAAGGCGGCTGGCCTCACGCCGTTCGCGATCGCGGCCGTCGCCGGGTCGACGAATACGGGATCGGTCGACGCGGTCGGCGAGCTCGCCGATGTCGCCGAGGCCGAGGGGCTGTGGCTGCATGTCGATGCCGCGTATGGCGGCGGCGTCCGCCTGTCCGAGCGCGATCGTGACCGCGTCCGCGACCTGGAGCGTGCACACTCCGTGACCGTCGACCCGCACAAGTGGTTCTTCCAGGCGTACGACATCGGCGGGCTGCTCGTTCGCGATGGCCGGATGTTGAGCGCCGTGTTCGGCGGCCGAGCGCCCGAGTACTACCGCGGCGGCGAGGTGCCCGCCGAGGATGACGACGGCCACGGTCACGCCGAGCAGCTGAACTTCTACAAGCTCTCCTTCGAGGGGACGCGCCGCTGGCGAGCGTTGAAGCTGTGGATGTCGTGGAAACACCTCGGGACGCTCGGGTTCGGGAAGCTCATCGAGGCGAACGACGACCTCGCCGCATACCTCGCGCGCCGCTGCGCCGAGGCTGACGACTTCGAGGTGCTGCCGTCGGTACCCGAGCTGTCGGTCGTGTGCTTCCGGCACGTACCGGCGGGGCTTCAGGCGGACGCGCTCGACGCGCACCAGGATCGGCTCCAGGCGGCACTCGAACTATCGGGCGACGGCTGGCTGACGACGACGCGACTGCGTGGGTCGACGTGGCTCCGTGCCGGAGTGCTCAACTACCTCGCGACGGAGGCGGACATCGATCACCTGCTCGACACGCTCCGGGAGCTTGCGATAGGAGCATGAAGTCGCTGGCCGCAGCGGCCCTCGTCGCCGTGCTACTGGCCGCCGCGTGTTCCTCCGAGGACGCGCCGCAGGCCGCCGCGCCGCAGGCCGCCGCGCCGAAGCCGCCGTGCGATATCTCGCTGGTGGCATTGCCTCCCGGCTCGGACCTGACAGCAGGCCAACCGATTCCGCCAGGTAGTCAGGTCGTGGCGAGGCCGGACGACTTCGACCGGGCTGCGACGACGCTGGAGGATGCCGGGGATGGCACCCACGCGGTGACCCTGCATCTGCGCGGGGCCGCGATCGACACGTTCGCGACGCACACGAGGAACCACGTCGGCGACATGGTCGCCATCCTGGTCAACGGCAAGGTCGTGGTCGTCCCGATGATCCAGGAAGCGATCACGAACGGCGAGATCCGGCTGGCGGGGCCGACCGCGGATGATGCCGAGTTCGTCAGTCGTCTGGCTGTCTGCGTTCCCTGATCAGCCCCTGATCCAGCGCCGCGGGCCGGTCCACGCGAGAGGCGACCGACTCCGTCCGGCCCGAGGTCGTCGCCTCCTCGAGCGAGAGCAACACATCGAGCACGTGGTAGGCAAGCTCGCCGCTCGCCCGATGCGGGCGTCCCGAAGCGATCGCCTCGACCATGTCCGCGAGCCCGATCCCGCGCTGGACGTCCGTCGGGAACCGCAGCGGGATGTCTTCCCACGTCTCGGATCCGAGCGCTCGGAACCGGACCTCCCCGCTGAAGTGATTCGGATCGCCAAGACTGAGCGACCCGTCCGTCCCGTGGATCTCGAAGTGCGGGACGCGCGAGCCGGCTGTGTCGAATGACGCGAACAGGCTGCCGATCACGCCGGACTCGAACGTCAACGTGCCGATCACGGTGGTCGGCACATCTGATGCGACGGTCGTCCCAGCAAGCGGCCCAGCCGCCACCACGCGCTCGGACCCGACGCCACGCCCGATCGCGGCGACCGACGCGACCGGCCCGAGCAGGTCGACGAGCGCGGTAGCGTAGTACGGCCCGACGTCGAGCACGGGTCCGCCGCCCGGCCCGTAGAAGATCCGCGGGTTCGGATGCCACCGCTCCGGACCCGTATGCGACACGGCGGCGGTCGCGACGAGTGGCGTCCCGATAAGCCCGTCATCGATCACGGCGCGCGCCGTCTGCAGCCCGCCACCGAGGAATGTGTCCGGTGCCGCACCGACGCGCACGCCCGCCGCCGCTGCGGCCTCGAGGACTCGTCGCGCGTCCTCGCGCGACGTCGCGAGCGGCTTTTCGCTGTAGACGTGCTTGCCGGCCTCGATCGCAGCCAAAGCGACCGGCGCATGCGCTGCGGGCGGCGTCAGCACGAGTGCGACATGGATCGTGGGGTCGGCGAGGATCGCCTCGACCGACATGGCGGGAAAACCGCCCGTGGCCGCGAGCGCGCGTGCCCGCTCCGAATCCAGGTCAGCGCACGCGACGAGCTGGAGCGAGGGGAACTTCGCGGTCCCGGCCAAGTAGAAGTGGGTGACATTGCCCGACCCGATGATCGCGACGCGTGCGGGGCGATCCACCCTCAGCCAGCGCGCCCACGGCCGAGACCGCGCGAAACGAGGTACTCGAGGCTCTCGCGGGTCGCCTCGACCGCCGAGCCGTCGACGTGGTCGAACTCCACGATCAGCCACTCGACAGAACCGACGTCCTGCGCGGCCGCAACGGATGGTGCCGGGTCGACCGACCCGCTGCCGACCGGCACGTTGACGAACGGGCTGTCGCCGTAGGCCGATGGCGGCAGTGTGATGCCGTCCTTCAGATGCAGCGACACGACCCGTGAGCCGAGCCCGCGGATGACCTCGGCTGGATCCGCCCCGCCGACGACCGCCCAGAAGATGTCGATCTGGATGTCCAGCGCATCCCCGACCGCGCCGCTGAGTCGGTCGATCACGCGCTGGCCGTCGACCACCCGCATCTCTCCGTCGTGGGTATGGATCCCCAGGCGAAGGCCGCGTTCGCGGGCGATGTCCGCCGCGGCCGCCAGTCGATCGCTCAGGCCAGCGCCGCCGTCGGCGATGTCGTCGGGCCGCGGACTGACGATGATCCTGGGTGAACCGAGCTCCGCGACGGCGTCGGTCGCGGAGCGGAAGGCGTCCGTATCCGTCCACTCCGACCAGGTGTGCGAGCTCGCGATAGCGAGTCCGAGTTGGTCGAGGATGCGCCGAGCTTCGGCCGGATCGCCACCGGGGACATCCACGGTCTCGACCCCGAGAAAACCAGACTCGGCGATCGCCGTGAGCGCGGGTGCGTCAAGGCCCATGCCCACGCCGCCGAAGCGGGCGGGATCGCGGAACGTGTAGAGCTGGACGGCGAGTGGGAGCGGTGTCGAGCCGCGCTCAGCCACGTCCGTGCAGCATGCCCCCGACGTGCTCGAGCAGCTTCCAGGCGACGTCCGCGTCGCTCTTCACGAACGCGCGGAAATCCCAGAACGTCATGACGAGCGTCCGCAGATCGGTCGTCGCGGTCACCGTCGCGGTCCGCGTCCGGTCGCTGATCAGCGCCACCTCGCCGAAGTAGCTGCCTCGGCTGATCTTGCCGACCTCCTTGCCGCCGACGCTGACGGTGCCTTCGCCGTCCGCGACCACGAAGAAGCCCATCCCGTGCGTGTCGCCCTCGCGAACGACGACACTCCCCGCCGGGAACGTGCGCTCGCTGAAATCGCGCGCGAGCCGTTCGAGCTGTTTCTCGTCGAGGCTCGCTAGCAATGGCACCTTCGCCAACAGGTCGGTCGTCTCGGACATGGGACGGTCTCCACTACGACGTCGTCGGTGTCTTGCGCACTATCACCCGTCGCGGGTGCGCGCGGCCAGTCGGTCCTGCAGACGGAACCACTCCCCGGCGAACGGCATGAACCATGGTCGGCCCTCGTACGGCGCCGGCACCAGCGGGAATCGAAGACGCGTGAGCGCCGGCGCCTCGTCACCCGCCAGCCAGGCGCCGACCTTCGTCCCGAGATTCGTCATCAGCGCGACCCCGGTCCCGCAGCAGCCCATCGCATAGGTCACGCCGTCCTTCGTCTTTCCGACGTGCGGCATGCGGTCGAACGTGAACCCGACATTGCCGCCCCACGCGTACTCGATGCGGTGGCCCGCCATCTGCGGGTGTACCTCGAGCAGGCCGCGCCACAGGATCGCCGCGGTCCGGTCGATCGTCGTGGGCATGAACGACGCCCGGCCGCCGAACACCATCCGCCGGTCGGCAGACACGTGCCAGTAGTAGAGGAAGTTCTTCGTGTCGAAGAACGCCCGTCCCTTGGGCGAGAGCTTGTGGGCGAGCTCCTCGGGCAGTGGCTCGGACGCGATGATGTACGAGCCGATCGGGATGATCCGCCGCCGAAGCGACGGGACGACGCTGTCGGTGTAGCCGTTCGTTGCCACGAAGACGTCGCGTGCGCGGATCGAACCGCGCTCGGTCTCGACGGCGAAGCCACCGTCCGTCTTCGCGATCCGCTTCGCCCGCACACCCTCATGGAGATCGGCGCCCGCACGATCTGCAGCAGCGGCAAGCCCCGCGAAGTAGCGCCCGGGATGGACCAGCGCGCTGCCTTCCACGACAAGAGCGCCGAAGTACGCGTCGCTCCCGATCTCCTCGTGGATCCGCTCGCGAGGCACCACGAAGGACTCGACGCCGACGGACGCGAAGCTCTCGCGCGCGTGCTCGAGCTCGGCTGCGTGCGCCGGCGCATAGGCGAGCTCCAGGTGGCCGACTTCCCGGAAATCGCAATCGATCGCCTCCTCGGCGATCAGCCGCTTGACGAGCTGATAGGAGTCGAGCGTCTCCTGGTAGAGGGCACGGCCGGTGTCCTGCCCATAGCGCTTGATGAGCTGCCCGGCACTCCACTTGTAGCCGCCATGGACGATCCCGCCGTTCCGCGTCGACGCGCCCCAGCCGAGCGTTCGCGCCTCGAGGAGCGTGACACCGACGCCGCGACGCGCGAGCTCGCGAGCGGCCGTAACACCGGCATACCCGCCACCGATGACGACGACATCGGTCGACGTCGGGAGCGGACGACCCGACCTGTCGGGGAGCGCCGGCATCGAGGCTTGCCAGAAGGGCCGGCGCTCGTAGTCGTCGTTCAGGGGTGCCGTCGCTGCCATGGCCGCGAGCGTAGCGGAGCGGGTCGACCGCTCGCACGGCTAGGCGTCACGTCGTGGCGGGCGCCTCCGACCGACCGGCTCGGATCTTGAAGAAGAGCCAGGTCGCAACGGTGACCTCTGCATAGATGAGCACAAGCCCCAACGCGATCGCGACGCGCGTCTGGCGGAGCGCGTCCAGGTACGCGTCGTTCTGGTTCAGCAGCAGGTGCCAGAAGAGGAACGTGGCCAGGCCGAACAGCCCGGCCCACACGAACTTGTTCCACTCGAAGACCGTGGCACCGTCCATGAACGTGATCGGGATCATCGCGTAGAAAACGCCCTCGATCCCCGCAACGAAGATCGTTACGAGCGCGGCCTGGAGGACGACCACCCACCACGGTCCGTCGGTCCCGGCAGCGGGCCGGACGGCCGGGATCAGCGCCCACGCAAGCAGGCTCGCGGCAAGCAGCGCGAGCGCCGGCAGGATCACCAGCGTGGCCGACTGGCGTCGATCGAGGACGACGGTCCCGAGGAACACGCTCGACGCGACGAACCCGTACAGGATGCCCGGCTGGAAATCCATCAGACGGGTCAGGCCGACGCACACCACGGCGACGACGACCGCTGCGACATACAGCCGCACCGAGGCCGGCGCGCGCATCCGCCGAGAGGCGAGCAGAGCGCCGCCGCCCTCGGTCAGGAACGTCACGAACCCGACCCCGACGACGATCGAGACGAACAGCAGCACGCTCGAGGCGTCGAGCCCGAAGTCGGGCGACAGGAACCCGTAGATGACGCCGGTCACGCCGAGGATCACGGCGACGCGGATGGGCCGTGCGACGAATCGCTCACCGGGCACCCGCGTGATGGCGGCGCGGATCCCGTGCCCCGCCGCGGAGATCGGACGCATCCGCCGCGCGCCTGCGGCCATGAGACCTTCGATGTCCTCGCGGTTCGACTTGATCGTGCTGTTGAACAGCGATGACGTCAACCCGAACGTCAGGACGACGATGATCGTGAGCAGGAAGTTGGTGCCCAGGACGTCGAGGTCGGTCGACAGCGCCGCGGGTCCCTGGATGTCTGCGACGAGGGCTGGGACCGGCACGTCCTCGAAGGCCGCGGCAAGACCGGCGAAACCGGCACCGCCTCCGCTGCCTGTCGCGGCGGCGGGATCGACCGCCGGTGTGCCCTGTGCGCCAAGGACGGCACCCGTTGGGCTGGGTGGCGGCGGGGCGACGGCCGGCGCGACGACCGGCGTCGGGGTGGCACTCGGCGTCGGCGCGGGCGATGGTGACGCAGAAGGCGTCGGCGACGGGGTCGCGCCAGCCGGCGCGACGACTGGCGTCGGCGTGGGTTTGGAGGTCGGCTTCGGCGTCGCGGTAGCGACGGTCTTCGGTGTCGGTTTGGGAGTGGGCTTGGGTGTGGGTTTGGGCGTCGGCTTGGCGGTCGGCCTCGGTGTCGGCTTCGGCGTCGGAGTCGGTGCGGGCGCGTCGATGATGTAGACGTCCCGTGCGGGCTCGATGCAGGCACCCGTGACGGACATCATGCAGGCGTCGACGAGGTGTCGGCCGACGGCGTCTCCGCCCGCTGGCGGCGTGACACCGATCGAGATGGCGCACGCCCGCCCGAACGAGGCGGACGTCAGCGCCTGACCATCCCAACCGAACCGGACGGTCGCGCCCGAACAGCCGCTCGCGTCGGTCTGGTACGTGATCGTGACGCTGTCGGCGGCCTGGCCGTGCGTGGGAGAGACCGCGAGCGACGAGGTCGCGAGCGCGATCCCGGTCGACAGGACCAGCGCGACGAGGGCAGTGACGGCAGCCGTCGCCGTTCGCCACGCTGCTCGCTCTCGACGAACCACCCTGGACCCCTCCACACGTCCCCGGAGTGGACAGCAAAACGCCCGCGGCGCCCGTTCGTCTATCGACTGAGCGACACTGCGGGGTGGACGAATGACGATGTCAGGGTCGGGAACGCTCGGCCATCCGACCTTCGACGGCGTTCGAGGGTCACGAACCGCTGATCAACCGGCGCGGGGCAGCTCCCAGCCGGGCTCCGGCCGGATCACCCGGCGAGCCGTCTCGCCGTTGATCCGCGCGAGGTGGGCGTAGAACCGAGCCCGTCGGTGGGAGAGGATGAGGGGGTCTTTGCAGGGACATCCCTCGACGAGGCATCCCGTACGCGGTGGGTGGTCCGGGAGGGGTCGCGTCATCCGATCGTCGAGGTCCATGTCCGTGCTCCGCGCCCGTGGGCGCTTGCGTGCTACTGCGCGATGGTCTGCCGACCTCAGGTACGCCGATGACGCGCGGCCGACCGAATCCGTTGCATGCATAGACCGGACACACACCCGCCAACGTCACACCGGAGGCGAGCGGCGTTACAAGCGAGCAGTAGCGGTCGAGACCTCGACTAGATGTGGTCTCCAGAGACGTTGTTTACAACGTCGAGCGGCGAGCGGCCCGCGATCGCGGTATGGGGTCGCCGACGATTGTAGAAGTCGACGAACCTGGGCAGCTCGGCTGACCGCTCAGCGTTGGTCGTGTATGGCCTGCCGTACGCCCACTCGGTCAGGAGCGTCTTGATGAAGCGCTCGGCCTTGCCATTGGTCTGGGGCCGGTAACGACGGGTCCGCTTGTGGCGGGCCCCGAGTCGGGCGATAGCGGCACCGAACGCGTGGCCGGTATAGGGCGACCCGTTGTCGGTCAGCACCCGCTCGATGCGGATGCCGAGCGTCGCGAACTCGGCCGCGGCGACCTCGAGTGCGGCGATGGCGCTGGCCGACGTCTCATCGGGGACGGCCACCACGACCGCATAGCGGCTGGTGTCGTCGACGAGCACCTCGAGGTGGTCGTAGCCGACCAGCCGATGACGGTCCGGGGCGGCCGCCCGACCGTGGACACGGTGACCGCCGCCGTCAGGGATCCGCCCGAGCTTCTTGTGGTCCTGATGGATGAGCGACCCAGGATGGCAGGCGACATAGCGGATCGGTGCCGCGGTGACCCGGTCGCCATCTCGGAGTCGGCTGACGCCGCGGCGGGCGAGGACGCGATGGACGGTCGAGGGCGGACGGCCGAGCAGCGGTCCCAAGCGATCGGGACCGTAGCGCCAGGCGGCTCTGGCGGCCAGGATCTCGGCCTCGATCGCCGGTGACAGCCGCCGCGGCGAACGGCGCGGGCGGGAGCTCCGGTCGTGCAGACCCGACTCGCCCTCGGCCCGGTAGCGCCGGACCCACTTGTACGCCGTCGCCCGACTGATGCCCAGCTGCTCGGCCACCTGGGCAGTCGGCCAGCCCGCTGCGACCCGCCCGACCAAGAGCTGACGGCCGAAGACAGTGAGCCTCGCTCTAGGATGTGCCACGAGAGCCCTCCCTCGATTGGAGCGTTAGACACCCCAACCCGAGCAGAGGGCTCTCCTTCTGTCAACGATGTCTGTGGGGACTACAACTAGACCGCGACGAGCGCCGGTGCCTCGTAGGCAACACGCCCGCCGGCGAGCGTCAGCAGGACGCGACCGGGCAGCTCCATCCCGAGTAGCGGCGAGTGCTTCCCCTTGGAGAGAAGGCTGCTACCGCTGACCGTCCAGTGATCGGAGCGATCGAACACGACGAGGTCGGCCGGGGCGCCTTCGACGAGGCCGCGGTCTCGGCCGACGAGACCCCCGGAAGCGGTAGTCAACGCTTCGATCGCCCGTCCGAGCGTCAGCTGACCAGCGTCCACCGCCAGGAGCACGAGTCCGAGCGCGGTCTCGATGCCCGGGATGCCGTTCGCAGCCATCCCGAATTCGACCGCCTTGTCGACCTCGGTATGGGGTGCGTGGTCGGTCGCGATCGCATCCGCCGTGCCGTCGGCGAGCGCCGCGACACAGGCGAGCGCGTCGGCGGGCGTTCGCAGTGGTGGGTTGACGCGGAGCGATGTCGCGTACGGGGCAGCCACGATCGCATCGTCGCGCCACGGGTCGGCGTCCCGTCCGGCATCCCAGGCGAACCGCCGCGCCCCGGCGATCCACTCGTCGGTCAGCGCGAGGTGATGGGGCGTGACGTCGCAGGTCACCGGGAGTCCGGCCGCCTTCGCCCGACGGACGAGCTCCAGCGCGCCGGCCGTGGAGACGTGGGTGAGATGCAACCGGGCACCGGGCACGTCACGGGCGACCTCGCTGAGGATCGCGATGTCGCGCGCCACGGCGGTCTCCTCGGCGGATGCGGGCCACCCGCGAAGCCCGAGCACGGTCGCGATGACCCCGTCGTTCGCCTCGGCACCATCGGTCTGCGTGGCGTCCTCGGGGTGGTCGACGATCGGCAGACCGGCCGCTCCGGCATAGGCGAGCGCATTCCGCAGGATCGCGGCAGACCCGACGGGTGCACCGTCATCGGAGAAACCGACCACGCCGGCATCGGCGAGTTCGCCGAGCGCGGCGAGCGTCTCCCCTGCCCGCCCGACCGTCACGGCGCCGTACGCGAGCAACTCGACCGCCGATCCAGAGGCGG
>JADMIO010930449.1_pt1 | contig 47924 bp, 30 predicted proteins | sample 8958161 | NCBI WGS metagenome assembly JADMIO01 (sample SAMN16585339, study PRJNA669376) | soil metagenome | isolation source: Crop rotation soil | place: USA: Cullars Rotation, Alabama | collected 2011
CCACCCCCGCCCCAAGCCCCGCGACTCCTCCTAACGTGGAGCGCGGGCTTTCAGCCCGCATCTTAAAAACGCTCGTATTCCTTTGCGCCTTTGATTCTCTCCGTCTTTGCGCCGCATCGTTTTCGGATTTCAAATTTCGAATTTGTGATCTGTTTGTTTCGCATTTCGATATTCGAATTTCGTGCTTTTGCCCCAGCGCGGCCGCTCCCCCACGTACACCCCCCAAATTTCCCTCTTCCCTCTTCCCCCTTCACTCTTCACTCCCCCGATAAACTTCTGTGACGCCCCTCGCCCCCACGACCTACACTACCGATACGTTTGTTGAAGTATGCGCAATTTAGTTGCGACACAAATATGTCTATCCGGGGTGGAGGGTCTGTTCATGACTCCAAGGTTGGGGTACGCGCAACAAAACGCTTTAAAAACATCAGGATTTGCGGTCTCTCCATCTCTTCCCACACTTCGCGCGCATATTGGTCATCACGCACGCCGCGCGCGTTTCGCATTTCTCTCGCTGCTCGCACTGCTCACCCTCGCCGCGCCGCGCAACGCCGGCGCCGAGCCCGTCCTCTTCGTCACGCAAACCCCCTTTTCCTTCGGCGATCCCGCCATTGCCGCGCTATTCGGCAATCATCAAGGCAGCGCCACGCTCGCCCCGCGCGGCGGCGATCTCTATATCCGCTATGATAACGGCGTCGTGCGCAACCTGACCGCCCCGCTCGGCTACGGCACCACGCCGGGCCAGGAAATCTGCGTCCGCGACCCCGCCGTCAGCTACGACGGCACCAAAGCTCTGTTCAGCATGGTCATTGGCGGCACGACGCCCAATAATCCCGCGCCTGTCTACTTTCAAATCTACGAAATCACCGGCATCCTCGAAGGCCAGACCGCCGCCATCCGCCTCATCGCGCAGCCCGCCGGCTACAACAACGTTTCACCGTGCTATTTGCCCGATGGCCGCATCGCCTTCACCACCGACCGCCCCCGCAACGGCGACCCGCGCCTCTACCCGTTGCACGACGAGTACCGCGGCCAGCTCTCCAACACCGGCCTGTGGGTCATGAACGCCGACGGCACCAACCTGCGTGTCCTCGACCCCAACCCCTCCGGCGACTTCAGCCCCATCGTCGATCGCTTCGGCCGCGTCCTCTTCACGCGCTGGGATCACCTCGAGCGCGATCAACAAGCCGATGTCGATATCTCCGCCATCATCACCAGCGGCACGCAGCCCAATCACGCCCTCACCTATGCCTCCGAAATCGACTTCACCACGCATTCACTCGCGCCCACCGACGAGTATTATCCGCAACTCCTGCACTGGCATCCCGGCGCCAACGCCCCCACGCCCCATGCCACATGGGACCTCGGCGCGCAGCTCGACGAAAACAATTTCGAGTTCAATCACTTCTTCCCCTGGGCCATGAACCCCGACGGCACCGGCCTAGAAATCATCAACCACCTCGGCCGCCACGAGCTCAACAACTACGTCGGACCCGCGCGCACCAGCGGCCTCCCCGGCTTCGGTCCCATCGCCACGCTCAGCGGCACCTACAGCGATAGCCGCTTCGCCGACGCCAACACCTACCCTCGCATCGCCGCCTTCATGTCGATCCGCGAAGATCAGCGCGCGGGCAAAGCAGGCTATTACTACGGCGTCAACGCCGTCGAGTTTAACACCCACGGCGCCGGCCAGCTCGTCGCGCTTAACGCCCCGCTCGGCCAAAACGCCGCCTTTATCGGCCCTGAGTACATCACCAATTTCGAAACCGCCACCCCGCAGCTCGTCGACACCACCGCGCGCACCGCCAGGCAGGTTGGTCTCTTCCGCGATCCGCTCCCCCGCGCCGATGGTAGCCTCTGGGCCGTGTTCAGCCTTGAATACCGTCAGGATTCCCCCGCCGGCCCCATCCCCAACTCGCCAACGACCACGTACACGCTTGTAAGCCGCTACGATTTCCGCATCCGCGAAATGGTCCCGGGCACGCCCGTGACTTCCCCCTCGCCCGGAGCCTTCGGCGGTCCCGTCACCAAAACAAGCCGCATGGTAGCGAGCACCACCAACACGCTGCTCGCCTCGCCGATCAATAAAACGGTCAAGTATTTCGACAACGGCCCACACCGTCCCGTGCAATACAGCGGCCCGATGTGGGAACTGCAACCCGTCTCCGTCGTCGCGCGCCCGCTTCCTCCCACGCAGGTCGAAACGCTCCCCGCCATCGAAAGTAACATCGTGCAAAGCGAGCTCGGCGGAGCCCCCGGCGTCGCCGCGCTGCAAGCCTACCTCGTGCAGCACAACCTCGCGCTCGTCGTCAGCCGCGACGTCACCGTGCGCGCCGATAAGCAACAGGACTTCAATTTGAAAATCAAGTGGAGCAGCCACCAAACCGCCGCCCCCGCCAGCACCCCGAAGGAAATCGCCTGGCTTCAATTCGTCGAAGCTGATTACATCCGCGGCTACGGACCCACCAACCCCGGCCGCCGCGCCATCGCCCGCGTCATCCCCAGCAACTTAAACCCCACAACCACCAGCCTCCCCGCGGGTGCGGTAAAACTGGGCAACGACGGCTCCATGGCCGCCTTCGTCCCCGCCGGACGCGCCCTTTCATGGCAGACCACCGAACTGAACGGAACTCCCTCGGCCCGCGAACGCTACTGGGTCACGTTCCAGCCCGGCGAAATGCGCGCCTGCACCAATTGCCATGGCCTGAATCAAGTGGACGTCTTCGGCAACGGCACACCCACCAATCCCCCGCAAGCCCTGACGGATTTGGTTAGATGGTGGAAGGCCCAACAACCCACCGGAGCCAACGCCGCCCAAACCTGGCAAAACTACACCCCCACCGACAAAGAGGTTTCCGCCAAGAAATAACCGGGAGCGCGGGCATCTTGCCCGCAAACGGTAAAACAGCACTAAGTTCGAGCGTAAATCAATGGGAAGAGTCCCAGCGGGACGAATGAGAGTAGCCCAGCGTTTTAACGCTGGGTCGTCTGCAATATTCTCTTCGAGTCCCGTAGGGACGGCTGAATGATCGCGCCCTCACACCGCGCCACTTAGAATAGCTTAGATCACCAAAACCCCGCGCCGCGCCCCGCCGTATACTCGTCCCAGCGCCATCGCCAGATTCGCCACTCCATCATAAAACGCCTCGCGCCGCGCCAGCGGCGTTTTCCCGAACACCAGCGCAAACGGCGCCTTCAAAAACCCTTTCGCCGCCCACACATAATGTTCCGGCTCAATCCACGATTTCATCCCCCACTCCCCGCGCCACTTGGCAAACAGCTCCGCATTCCCAATCCCGTAATGCAGCGCCTGCCGCCAAAGCCCGCCCAGCGTGGCGCGATGATAGTGTGTCACCGCCGCCCCCGGCGCATAACGCAGCGTCCATCCAGCCTTCGCCGCGCGCCAGCACCAGTCCGCGTCCTCTCCCGCGCTGGCCAGTTCCAAGTCAAAATCGCCAACGGTTAAAAAAACATCGCGCCGGATTGCCAGATTCGCCGTCGCCGCAAACGGCGGAGAAAACCGCCTTCCCGGCGTCAAGAATTTTTCCTGATCGATCCATTTGCGCTCCGCAATAAAAGCTTCCACGTTCGTCGTCGGTTCCGCCGCCAGAACCGCCCCCGCCACCGCCGCCACGCGTTCCTCAGAGCCTATCAAATCAGTTTCCCGCTCCAGCGCGCCCAGCCACTCCGCGTCCGCCACGCAGTCACTATCGATGAACACGATCCACTCGCCGCGCGCCTCCGCCCCCCCCCGATTGCGCGCCCGGCAGCGATTAGGCAGCGGCTCGCTAACCACTCGCGCCCCCGCCTCCGCCGCCACCCGCGCCGTCGCGTCCGTGGATCCATTATCCACCACCAGAATTTCGCAATCGTTCCCCAACAATTTCATGGCCTTTGCCGCGCTCGCCCGCACAGAATCCACGCAGCGCGCAATCTCCGCCGGTCGATTCCGCACAGGAATAATCACCGAAAACTTCATGCCCCAATGATAATCATTTCCAGCGCCAAGACACAAAGGCGCAAGTCATCACTTCTGCCTATCTGCATTAATACCTATCTGAATTGAGTTTATCCGCGCCAATTCGCGCCATCCGCGGTCAATCGATTTCCTAATCCGCCGCCCACATCGCCACCGCCCGCCGCACAATCCCCGCCAGCCGCGGCCCGGCCAGCGCCGCCGATTGCAATACTTCTTCATGCGTCGCCGCCGTCGCCGAAGCCACATGCGTATTCGCGATCAGCGAAATCCCGGCCACTCGCAGCCCCAACTCCCGCGCCGCCTGCGCCTCCGGCACGGTCGACATCCCCACCGCATCCGCCCCCATCCGCCGCAGCATTTCCACTTCCGCGCGCGTCTCATAGTTGGGCCCCAGCAGCCCCGCATAAACCCCCGAGGCCAGCGGACCACCGTCTTCCCGCGCCGCACGCAACAAATCCAACTTCATTCCCGCATCGTAAACATCTCCGCTTCGGGCTGTTGCAGTTCCTTCCCCGTACATCCCACGCCACGCATCGCGAAACATTAAACTCAAATGATCCTCAATCAGCATCAGCTCGCCAACACCCAAACCCGCCCGCAATCCTCCCGCCGCATTGGTCAGCAAAACTTTCTTCACGCCCAGCGCCGCAAACAGCCGCACAGCCAGCACACTGCGCGCCGGTTCAATCCCCTCATACAAATGCCGCCGCCCGCTAAGCAAATGTACAAGCGTCCCGCCTATTTCAACAACCCGCCAAAAACCATCATGCCCCGCAACCAGCGCCCCCGAAGCCAATCCCGGAATCTCCGCATAAGGCACGGCTAATACCTCACGCCCCGCCTGCGCCACCGCCCCCAATCCCGATCCGGTAACAATGGTAACCCGCGCCGCGCCCACCTCAACCCCCGCGCGGGCCAAAAATCTTTCAACAACTCCCAGCGCCTCAAAAAACACCTCGTTCTCGCCGTTATCAAATCCCAATATCATCCCTCACCGGGCACGAGTACGATAAAATAAAATCTCAGCCCCCACTCACACTTCCGGCGAGCAGCATATCCATAATATAAATCGTCCAGGTAGACAGCAGGTATTCCAGCAATATCAGCGAAAGCATCGTAAACACCACCGCGCGCGTTGTGGCCTTGCCCACGCCTTCCGCGCCGCCCTGAGCGCGAAAACCAAAATAGCAGCCGCACATCCCCATCGTGACGCCAAAAAAAATCGTCTTGATCACGCCGGTAAACACGTCGCTCACCGTCAGATACTGAAACGTCGTAATCCAGTAAAGCTGCGCCGATATCTGCAGCGATAGCTTGCCGATCGCCATCCCCCCGAGCAGCCCCACGGCGTCCGCGTAGATCGTGATAATCGGCAGCATCAGCGTTGTGGCGATGACCCGCGGCACCACCAGATAGCTGCGCGGCCGCACGCCCAGCACCTGCATCGCGTCAATCTGCTCTGTGACGCGCATCGTACCAAGTTCCGCCGCGATCGACGCCGCCGTGCGCGCCCCCACCACAAGCGCGGTAAAAATCGGAATCATGATCCGCGTCAAGGCCTTGCCTGCGCCCGCCGGCACATACTGCTTGGCGTTAAACGCTGCCAGTTCGTAGCCCGTCTGCAGCACGATCACCATGCCGACAAACAGCGCCGTGGCCATCGCCAGCGGCATCGCCTTGACGCCCAGGTGCACCGCCTGCGTCACGATCAGCCGCACGCGCCACGGCGGACGCAGCGCCGCCCCCAGCGTTTGATAGGAAAACTCCGCCATCAGCCCGATCTCGCGCACGAGATCGCCCAGCGTGCGGCCGAATTGTTCAATGGGTTTGATGAAAACCATGGTTATGTTCGCAGGCGGCGGCGCTGCACCAAAATGGCGCGGCCGAGTGAATCCGCTTAAATTACCGAGCAAACCTCGCCGAACTCCAGCCGCGGGGCGCGAGGCGGCAGCGCCTTCGCGCCGTAGCCCAGGTTGCAGACGAAATTAATCCGCCACTTGCCGTCGGGAAAAAATTCCGCGTTCAGCTTGTCGGCGTCGAATCCCGACATCGGCCCGCAATCCAGCCCCAGCGCCCGCGCCGCCAGCATGAAGTAAGCCCCTTGCAGTGCGCTGTTGCGAAACGCCGTATCAGCAATCAACTTTTCATTCCCCGCAAACCACGAACGCGCATCGGCAAACGGAAATAACTTCGGCAGCTTTTCGTAAAATTCCATGTCATAGGCGATCAGCGCCGTCACGGGCGCGGCTTTTGTCTTATCGACATTTCCCGGAGCCATCACCGGCAATAGCCGCGCCTTGGCTGCCTCGCTCTGCACAAACACAAGGCGCATCGGGCAGGAGTTCGCGCTCGTCGGCCCATATTTCGCCAGATTATAAACCTCTTCCAGCAGCGCCTGCGGCACCGGACGCGCCTGCCACGCGCTGTGTGTGCGCGCCTCACGGAACAGTTGGTCTAGCGCCTCGGATGAAATTGCGGGCTTGTCTTTGGGTGTTTCAGTGGTTGGATCGGCCATGATGCGTACAACGAACCTTTCGTTAAAGACTACAAACAACATCCCTATGAAAAGGGACCGCGTCACAAGCGACCGCGATTAGCTGGCATTCCAGCCCCGCTCCGCGCGCTATTCGGTCAGTGCGTCATGAACTTTGGAAAGCAGATCGTGAAACTCGAACGGCTTCACGATGTAAAACGTAGTCCCCGAAGCCAGCGCCTCCTGGATCTTGCTGCGCTCACTCAGCCCCGTCAGCATGATCACCGGAATCGTGCTCGTTTTGTCGTCGTCCTTGAGCGCCCGCAGCACCTCAAATCCCGTCATCTGCGGCATCATCACGTCCAGCAGCACGAGGTCGGGCGGATTCTCCCGCGCCGAGACAAGCGCGTCTGGCCCATTGCTGGCCGTCGAAACTTCATAACCTTCGCTTTGCAGCGCCGTCTTGATGATCAAAAGCACGTCAGATTCGTCATCGACGGCCAGGATGCGTTTGGCCATATGCCAGGGTCCCTTTCCGAGTAAGCGCGCGCGGTATGCGAGTGCATGACTATTATCGGAGGTCCCCACCAATTGTCAAGGCTGGCCCATCCCCTGCTCGTCCCCGCACATCCCCATTGTCAATCTGGAGGCTTCATCGTCGTGTATTGCAGCAGGCGAAGCTGATTGCCTTCCGGATCAAGAAATTCCGCCACCATGAACCCGTAACCCTTTTCCGGGGGCCGCACGAACTCCACGCCCTTGCCTTCCATCTCGGCATACGTCGCCGCCAGATCGTCCACCACAATGCTGAACTTCACCGTATTGCGCGTCCGGTCGCTCCCTTGCAGAATCTCCTCCGACGACTGATGCAGCGCAAAATGCGCCCCACCATCGCACAGCGAATATTCCACCCAGTCCCGCGTCTTCATCACCGGCTGCGTAAATCCCAACACACCTTCATAAAACGCCCGAGCCCGCGCCAGATTCGCCACATAAATGAACACAACATTAATGCGGCGCGGCGTAGCCATCGTTCAGTCTCGATCAATACAAATCAAATATCGTCGGAAATTGAAATCAAGGGCCAAAAGCCCGACATCTAAAAGACTGGACCGGAGGCCCAGGTTACCGGCAAACAGTCCGCTAGGGCTGAAGACCCGATATATATTCTCGCCTACTCGTACGCCACCCACGCGCCATCCCGCACCGCATTCACAATATCCGTCAGCGGCCCATCGTACTCGATCGCTCCAATATCCACCGCCGGTCCGACCGGTCGGGCTACGCCCCGCTCATCCACCGGCGGCGCGCCTACACTGTCCCCCGCGTCAATCGCCGGACTCGTCGGCGTCAGCGGATTCAGCACCAGCCCGCTGGTGACCGTCGCGAAATAAAGCACACCCGCATCCGCCGCCACGACATCCGTCCCCACCTGAATCCCCGGCTGCGCCGAAGTAAACAAGTTGTGCCCCAGCGAAGTCACCACGCCACTCACCGGACTATTCTGCAATCCAAACAGTGTATTCTTGATCGACAGACCTTGCGTCCCCGTGCTCACCACACCGTTATGCAGCGGCGCCATGTTCATCGCCACCGTGGCGTTCAGCACCGAGGCCGTCGAGTTCAGGCTGTAAATTCCCCCGCCTTCGCTGTTGCTGGTGTTGCTCGAAATCGTGTCGTTGATCATCGCCACCGTCGATCCCGAGGCATATACGCCCGCCCCGTGCCCCCTGCCCAATTGAAACGCCAGCAGCGCCGCCGGATCGCCGATCACCGCCTGTGCCACATTCCCCACCACCGAGGCCTGCGTCAACGCGGCATTGCTGTTCTCCAGATAAACCCCGCCCCCCAGCGCCGCGCCGTTCACACCGTAGGCGCTCGGCCCGCCAAACCCTCCTGTCGTGTAAGGCTGATTATTCGACCCCAGCACCTGATTGCGAAACATCGCCGACGACGCCACGCTGACGAACGAGCGCAGCGCATAGATCGCCCCGCCGCGTGCCGAACCGCCATTGTGCCCTCGCCCCGTCGTCAGCGTCCCGCGCGCAATGTTCAGCCGGCAGTGCGTCCGCGTCAGCGACGCCGTGGAGTCCTCCGCATAAATCGCTCCGCCCCAGCCCTCGCCTGAATAAACATTCGCCGCCGTCCCGGCATGATCAAATCCCCCAACCGCCGTGTTCGTGGAGAGCACGCAATCGGTCAGATTGAACGTGGACAATTTCGCGTAAATCCCGCCGCCCAGCCCCTTTTCCGGCCGCGATTGCTGCGCTTCGCCCCCCTGCGCCACGTTCCCGCGGATCAGGCAGTCGTTCATCGTAATTCGCGCCTGTTCCCCCGCCACCGCGCCACCGCGCCCCGCCGTGGCCTGCGTCGATTGCGCGCCTGCGCCAAATTTCCCAATTGCGGAATTGAGTTCAATCGTGCAATTGGCCACAAGCCCCTGCGACCGCAACGCAAAAATCCCGCCCCCCTTTTCGGCCCTCCCGCGCCGCAGCGTCAGCCCGCGCAGCGCAAAGTCCGTCACGTCGTAAATCGCCAGCGTGCAGGTCGTCTGGCTGCCATCAATGATCGTCGCCGCCACCACGTCCGGGTTCGCCGGGTTCAACGAGCGAATCGTAATCCCACTCTTCGTAAGCTTCAAATTCTCAAAGTGCACCCCTGGCCACACCACGATCTCATCGGCAATATTCGCCTGATTAATCGCCGTCTGAATCGTCGCCGCATTCCCCGGCACGTTTATGATGGCAGCCCGCGCCCCGGTTACAAAAGTCATAAACAGCGCCGCCGCGATCATCCCAATGCGCCCGCCGGACAGCCAAAGACAGTGATGGTAAATCAAGGAGCCCTCCAAAGTTGCAGTGAATGATTTGATTGTATATCAGCGGCGCCGGAATGTTTTCACTAGTAGCGAGTTTATGTGAGCCGACCCGCGAATGTCAATGCACCGCAAGGTGAGATGTCGCATTTTGACCTGTAATTACGCACTATTTACGCCCGGCGCGAATCCGCACGCGGTTTCGCCACCGTGCCTTGCGCGGCAGTCCCGCCTCCGCCCGCCGCAGGCGGCTTCGGCGGAACGCCCACCGCCGCCGCAGGCAGCGGCTCAATCCCGCGGTTATGCCGCGCCACCCACAGCGCAATCGCCAGCGCCATCGTAAACAAGCAGATAATCTGCGAAGTCGAAATCGCGCCACCCCAAAAGAGCCCGCGTTCGCTATCGCCGCGAATAAATTCCAAGCTGAACCGCAGCACGCTATAAATCATCAAATACAACGCAAAAATCTGCCCCGAAAACCGCCGCCGCCGCAAAAACCACAGCAGCACAAGGCAGATCGCAAAATTGCCGGCCATCTCGAAAAGCTCCGTCGGCAGCACCGGCAGCGGCGCGAGCGCCCCCTTCTCGATGAGCCCGCCACGCAACTGGCTCTCATATGCAAAATTGAACATCTCACCGTTCTGACCAGGGATAAACGGAAACTGCACCGCCAACGCTCGATCCAGCGCCGTCGAATGCGCCGGGTCGATCGCCTTGCCGTAACAACACCCCGCGAAAAAACAGCCAATGCGCCCAAAGCCATGCGCCAACGCCAACGCCGGCGCCACCAGGTCGCACGTCTCGAGTAGCGGCATGTGCCGCCGCCGCGTAAACCAAATCCCCGCGATAAGCGCCGAGCCAAATCCACCCAGAAACACAAATCCCTGGCGCGAAAGGATCATCGCCATCGGGTCGCGCAAAAACTCCCGCCACTCCGTCAGGATGTAAACCAGCCGCGCGCCAATCAGCCCCGACACGAGCAGCATAAACGTCAAATCAAAGAAAAACTCCGGATCCAGCCCCCGCCGCCGCGCCAGCCGGCTCACCAGCCACAGCCCCGTAAGCATGCCGGCAACGATCATCACGCCATAAGTGCCGACAACAAAACTGCCAACCTGAAATAAAATGGGATGCATCGAAAAGATAAGCCCGCGCGCAAGGATGATTCGTGCGCCGCGCCCGACTCGCGCCCGTCATCACGAATGAGGATAAACCCCGCTCCATTGTGACCGCCCGCGCCCATTTATTCAACAGGCGTCGATTCTCTTCACGCCCAAAGTTATTAACTCCCCAGTCGCTGCCGCCGCATGATCGTCAACGCCAGCAGATGCAGCGCCGCCTGGATCATCTTAACCGCCCCTTGCGGATTCTTCTTGAATAGCGCGTTGAACTGATTGAAGTCGAAGGTGCTATAGGCCAGCGGCGTGCGCACCTGAATGCTGGTGACGCGCGGCGTATCGGTAAAGAATTCGTCCTCGCCCGCGATGCACGGCGCATTCAGGATCGCCTCGACTTTGCCGCCGTCGCCATCCAGCACCGCAATCGACCCTTTCAAAATGTAATAGAATTCCGTCGCCCGTTCACCTTTGTGCAGCAGATACTCCCCAGCCTGCAGCCGGCGCTTCACGCCCGATTTAAACAGCCCGGCCAGCTCAAATTCGCGGCGGATGCGCTTGACATACTCGTCGCCCCAGATTCTGCGGTGCTGATACGAGTGCCACGAGTCTTTTGTTTTCGCCGCGGGCAACGCGTTGCTGAAATCCAGGCGGCGTCGCATCAACGTCATCAGGTTCGTCAGGAACGTAATCGATTCTTCCGGTTGCGCATACTTGGCGATCGTCGTGACGGGATCGAACGGCATCTTGCTAATCACGGTGGCCTGCATGGCGCGCGCCGAGTCGATGTGCAGTTTCGTATCCAGCAGCAAACCGACTTCTCCAAAAATATCGTTCGGGCCAAGCTCCGCCAGGATGCACTCCCCGTCGGCCGTTTCATAAAAAATCTCAACGCCGCCATCGACGATCACCGACAGCCCGTCGGCCGGCTCATCGATGCGATGAATAAGTTGTCCTTTCCCATAGGACTCGATCCGTGCGCAGTGCCGCAGCACGCCAAGCTGCTTCGGTCCGAGCCCGCTGAACAGATCGACCACCGGCGAATCCGGATCCTGTCGCAAGTCCGCCACTCGGAACATGCGTTTTTCGGGTATCGGCCGCGCCGGCCGCGCAAACGTTTCCGCAACGGCTGCCGCGGGAGGTCCGGGAATCGCAAAAGCCGGTTGTGCGGGCGGCCCATCTACCTTGGCGGCATCGGCCTTGGCGGCATCAGGCGTCGCCCCCTCTGCGCTGGTCGCGCCCGTTTCCGGTGCGGGTGCCGCGTCCACTGCCGCCGCGGCGGGTGCCGCCTTGGGCGCATCGGGCGGCGGCTCGTCAGTCTTGCGCCCGAAAATGTCAACGACCTTTACATATCCAAGGTACGGCGAACCATTCGGATCAACGTCGATGCGAATCACCGGGACGTCGGGATCGATCTTGACAAGCTTCGGCCGTTGCAGCCGACTTTCCTTCCGTTCCGCGCCGTTCCCATCGGCTTGCCCCGCGCCCGGCGCCTCCCACCCATCCTGCTCCGCGCCATCCCCCAACTCCCCGGCACTCTCCTCTTGTTCGTCAGGCGCGGTCTTCCGATAACGTTTGGGCGCCAGGGGACGATACCCGGAAGGCGTCGTTTGCGGTTCGGCGCCGTTCGCCGCGTCGGCGGGCGGGGCGACCGCGGCTTCATCGCGCCGCAATCCGTCGGCGACCATGTTGGCCGAAGGCCAGCGTTCCCTCGGACGATCCATCATCGAGCGCACGATCAGCTTGCGCAGAAACGGCGACTGAATATTATTCGTCCAGTCCGGCGGCAGCGGGCGGTCCAGGTTTCCCGTCACGACCTGGTAGAGCGTCAGCCCCAGGCTGTAAATATCGCTTTGCGCCGTGTAGACAGCCCCCGCTGTGCGCGCTTCCGGCGCGATGTAATCCCACGTCCCCACGATTCCCTCGACCGTCGACAGCCGCAGGCTCTTCAGCAACTCGGGGTCGTCCGCGGCTCCTAACCCAAAATCCGAAAGCTTCGCGCGAACGCTGCCATCGGGCTGGCGCGCCAGCAGGATATTGCCCGGCTTGATATCGCGATGATAAATCCCCTCCGCGTGCGCCGTTGCCAGTGCCTCGGCCACCTCGGCCATGACGTCGAGCCGCGCCCGTAGCGGCGGGTCGGTCGCCAGCCACTCCTCCATCGTCGGCCCTTCCACGTATTCCATCTGCAGATAGTGCGGTGGGCGCTCGCCGACTGTCACATCCTGCACCCGCACCAGACCGGGGTGCAGCCGATCGCCCAGCTTTTGCAGCAGGCGCGCCTCGCGCTTCAGCACCTTAACCCACTTCGTCTTGAAGCAGAACTTGAACGCCGCCACGGCGTGGCTCTGCGGGTTGCGCGCCTTCCAGATCTCGCCAAACTCGCCGCGAAAGCGCGGCCGCCCCGCGCTCTGTCCCGCGCTGTGCCCGTTGCTGTGCCCGTTGCCCTGCCCCGCGCTCTGCCCGCCGCCTTCGCCCGCCGTGGGCGTTTCTTCACCCAGCCGCTGCTGCAACTCCCAATTCGTTCCGGGGATCGTGACCCCCGCGGCCGGCCGCCAGCCCAGTTCTTCCTCGCTGCGCGCGGCGGGCCAGGCCTTGGCGCCGCCCACGGGCCTGGCCAGCGGCGCCGCGCCGGCCTCGCCCACCTCGCAGATTTCCAACGTCTCGTCGCGTCCCTTGACCACGTACGGCCCATGCACGAGCCACGTCAGTGTGTCCACGCCGGGAATTTCCACGCCGCGCAGCACGTGCCGCGCGTCATCGAACACGGCGCGCGAGCAAAGGATCTGGTCGGCGGCCGCAAGATCCCGTACGCGCCCCGCCGTATCGACGTGCAATCCGCGCACGTCGTGAATCGTTGACTCGCTCCCGCCCGCCGACTCCAACATGTCAGTCATCGCCGTGCCCAGATGAGTCCCAACCCTAAAATGCGGCAGCAACGGCTGTTCGGCCCGCGCCTCGCGATGCAGCGCGAGGCTGCGCAGCGCGAAGCGGATCGCGTCGCTGGGATTCAAAAAAACAAGCAGATATCCATCGCCTTTGGGGTCGAAGCGCTGGGCGTCCGGGATCTCGCGAAGCGCCTCGTCCAGCAGCCTCTCGTGCTGCTGCATCAAGGCCAGCGCCGGCGCGTCGCCCAACTGACTCTTGAGGTCCATGCTTTCGACGACGTCGGTCAGCACAAACACAAGCAGCTTCGTCGGATGATCGCGGCAAAACTGCTCGATCAGCTCGGAATCGCGTGCTGTCAACGGAGCATCCATCGAGAGGCCCTCGCGCCCCCGCCGCCGGCCAAAATCGGGGACAACCACTTGTTTATTCGGTTTTAGGGAACGTTTACGCCATGCTCGGCCAACGAGCCCGCACTTCAATAGTGCAGCAGCTTATCATCCCAATCGGACGTTAGCAACGCATGTGGTTTTGTCGAATAACGCACCCCAAAAAAAAAGAAACGCGCCGTGAATCCAATTCACGGCGCGTTTCCAGGCAGGAACTCTTGATTTAGGCAGCGATTAGCGCCCTTCCCACTTTACATCCAGCAGCGAAACGCCATAACGCGGTAAACTGAAATCCACCGCCACTTCGCCGTTGGTGGTCTTGACTTCCGTCGGCTTGTTCAATGTTGTCAGCGCCGCCAGCTTCTTCAGCTCCGCGATCTGCGCCTCGCTGGGCTTCTGCGGCTCGCCCATTTCCTTCCAGCGGTCAAAGGCGCTGCTATGCGTGTCGTCGATGCGGTAGTGCGTCACCGTCGCGCCGCTCACGCCCGCCGGAGCCTTCACCGCCACGTGCACCGGAGCGTCCGGAGCCTTCACCATGTCGTCATGGTAGTTCCAGACCAGCACGCGCGCGCCGCTCTTGTCCGCCGTGGCAATGCCATCCACATCCGGAGCATTGCGGAACCCCTGCCCGCCGCGCCCCAGCAGATACGGCAGCCCCAGCGCGCCGCTGCTCTTCATCGGCACTTCGGGCCCGGTCAATTTCGACATCAGCGCATACGTGTTCAGCACGGCCTTGGGGATGCCGTTCGTGGCCAGCGTGCGGAATCCCTCATAGTAGTCCTTGCCTTCAAACATGAACGCCCACGTCAGGCAGCCCTTGAGGTTCACGCCCGCCTGCTTGGCGACCTGCATCGTATGAATAATCACGCAGGCCTCGTAAGCCGCATACGGCGGACCGTTGCGATAGGCGTTGGCCGGCTCCACGCGCGCCGAACGCGCCGCGAGTCCCTCGGGGTCCAGTTCACCAATGATGATCGGCGTATTCTTGTATTCCGGGAAACCCGCCACGATGCGGAACGCGCCATTATTGGTCCGCAGATTGTTCCCTAGGTTCAGCCGCGGATGCTGCACAATCGGAGTTGCAGCCGGATCCGGCGTCGGTGTCGGTGAAGCCGTAGGCGTGGCAACCTGCGTCCCTGTTGTTTGCCCATTCCCGCGCCCGCGTCCGCGGCCGCCGCGTCCCCGCGCCACCGGAGGGAACATCTCATTGCCGCCCTTGGAATGGAACGCAATGTAATCCAGCCGCGTCCCCTTCTTGCCCGGCGTCGCATAGTTGTCGCCCGTCAGTGTGTGCTGCAGGAAATTCCGGAACACATTGTCCGCCGCCCCGCTCGTGGCAAATGCCGCATGCGGGCCGCCCAAAATCGCATCCGGCATCACTTCATGCAGCGCCTTCTCCGTGTAGTCGAAAAGCTTGTCGTAATTGTCGTGACCGCCGCTCCAATAGAAAATGTCCGGCTCATTCCAAAGTTCCCACTGCCACGTCTTCTCGGCGTTGGGATATTTTGCCTTGTAGTGCTTGGCGATCTCCGTGATCAGCCCCGCCCATTTGTTGTAATCCTTCGGCTCCTGCGACCACCCCTGCTGCCCCGCAGTGGGGTTTTGCGTAAAGTACGGCTCCGGCTTGCTCGAGAGATCCTTAGGCATAAAGCTGAACTCAAACAGCGGCCGGCACCCCGAGTCCACCTGCGCCCCAATGATCTGGTCCAGCATGCGGAAGTCATAAACCGGGTTTCCATTTTTATCTTCCGTATAAACATTGCTTGCGCCGTTCTTCGGCATCACGTAGCCATACCCCGAGTTCAGCAAAAAGTGTGTCCGCAAATAAACCGGCTCCGTGTTGATCTGCGTCAGCGTCTTCATCAAAGCCCGCGCATTCGTCGAGGTCGTAAAGTTGCATTCATCGTAGCCATAGTACTGCCACACCGGCTTCAGCGGCTCGCCACTCGGGTTGCTGGCATCCACGGTAATCGTCACCGGCTTGGCCGGGTCTGCCGGAGGCTCCGGAATCGGCGTCACCGCCGCCGCCCCCTGACCCGCGCCGCGCCCAGCCCCACGCGCCGCCCCGCGCCCCGCGGCGGCCTGACCCGCTTGGGCACCCGCATCCTGGGCAAACGCCTCTCCCGGCATCAGCCGCAAAACCAAACAAACCAATCCCAGCCCCGCCAGCGTAAGCAGACCTCTCCCGACGTGAGCGCGCGACATTCTCATGATGGCTTCCCCCTCAGTTTATTATTGCCAGTTGTAAAGCAGCAGATGATCAGCAGAACCGCAGAATTGTGCGGCAAACCCACCCACAAGTCAATTTGCACTTATGTGGAGTGCGGCGTCTCGACGCCGCTTTTCACGGTGCGCGCAAGAATGTGCTTCAATATAAGCGGAAAGAAAAAAACTCTTCACCATCGCGTCTTCGTTCGGAGTTCCGTCTTCAGGCGGTCCCAGTCACACAATATCGCGCAAATTCAAAAACCCATCACCTAAAACCCAACACCAAATTACCGCTTCATCTTCAGCGAAGACATCGCGTTGCGCGCTTCCTTGTGCTTCGGGTCCATTTTCATGACGGTCTGGTATTCTAAAAACGCCGAACGCTCGTTGCCCTGCGCCTGATACGTCTTGGCGATCTCGTAATGCACTTCCACGCTGTCGGGCATTAGTTTCGTCAGGCTCTTGAAATGCACCAGGCTTGGCGTATAGTGCCCCTTCTCGCGCAGCATGCGCCCCAGGTGCATATGCGCCTTGATCAACGATTCCGTAATCTGGAAATTCCCCGGCTCGATGATCTTGGCCTTGCGCCACACCGTAAACCCGTCGTCCACCTTGCCTTCGTTCAGCAGAGCCCAGCCCAGCAGGTTCATCACTTCCAGATTGCGCGGGAAGCGCTTCTGCAGTTCCTGCAATTCCGCCGAAGCCTCGTTCCAAACCTTGTTTTCCATCAGGTGGTTGGCAATCTTGAAGCGCGCCTCGAAGTCATCGGGCTTCAGCTTCAGGATTTCGCGGTATTCGTCGATACCCCGTGGCCCGCGTGGCCGCTCGACCGCCGGAGCCGTCGCGCCATTCACCGGCTGCTTTTCCGCTCCCGCCGCACCAGCGCCCGCCCCCGCGGCCGGCGCGGTCGCCCCCGCCATCTTCTCGCCATGCTGCCGCAGCGCCTCGATCACCAGATTCTTCAGGTATTCATCATCCGGCTGATGTTCCAGCGAAATCTTCCAGCGCTTCACCACTTCCTGCCAGTAGCGCCCCGCATCATCAAACCGCCCCGCCAGTTCGCTGGCCAGCGCCAGATTGTGAATCAACCGGCTGTCGTCGGGATTCATCTGCGCGCCGTTTTTCCAAACATCCACCGCTTCGTCATACAGCCCATGCTGCGCGTAGGAGTATCCCAGCGTGATGTAACTATAAAGCAGGTTGTTCTTCGCGCGCCGATGCGTCGGATCCAGCTCCAGCACGCGATTCCAATCTTCAATCGCTTCGGCCCAAAGCTTCTTCTGCACGTTCTTCCACGAGCGCAGCATGTAGCCCTGCACCAGCTTGGGCCCGATCTGTTCCATCGGCTCCCCCGCCTCGCGCTTTTGTTCCATCGACTGGATGATTTGCGAAATTTGTGCTTCGGGCGCCTCGGTCTTTTCTTCCTTGTTGAAGAAAAATTCGCCCTTCACATAGTTGAACGTCTTAACATCTTCCCGCGCCCGCGACACCGGGTCCTTAAGCTGATCATATGCTTTCTGAATGATCATGAAGCGATCCGTGTGCATTTCCGGATCGTATTTCTTGACGAGCACCACCCACGCCTGCTTGATCTCTTCGATCGTGCTGCCCTTGTGCAATCCCAGAATTTCGTATGCGCTTTTTTCTTTGGGTGGCGTCACAGGTAGTTAACATCCAGCATTGAAGTCGAGCGCGCGCTTCGTCCGAAGACTCCGCACGGCGTCAGGCCGTTTTCCCGGCGTCTTTCGCGAGCTTGATCCCATTTACAAACCCGCGCCCCCGCGTTAAGCGAATGGCCAGCGGATGCCTCGTCGGCTCGCATCCTACCGCCACCCTTCCCTCACGTCCGCATTCTCGATGGGGCGACTCGGTAAGCCAATTTAGCATTTCACGGGCAAAGATCAAAATAAGATTTTGTTTTCTTTGCTGAACTTATTCCCTATTTTCGCGCACTACGTTCCAGGCCACCGCAAATTCTTGTCCCGCATCAGCCCCCGCATGCAGCTAAGTTGCCGCTCGATCACCACCCGTTCGTCATAGTGTTCCGCCGCACGCCGCCGCCCCGCCTCGCCCATCCGCCGCCGCAGTTCCGCATCCCCCGCCAGCCGCAAAATCGCCCCCGCCAGCCCCGAGGCATCCCTCACCTCCGCCAAAATTCCCGTCTGCCCGTCGATCACTTCCTCGCGCGACCCGCGAATCTTCGTCGCCACGACCGGCAGCCCCGAGGCCATCGCTTCAATAATCGATCGCGGCATCCCCTCCCGCCACGATGGCAGGCAAAAAATATCGCTCGCCGCCAGCAGCCGCGGCACGTCGCTGCGCAACCCCACAAAATTCACCACATGCCCCAGCCCCAACTCCGTCGCCCGCTTGCGGATCGCCGCCGCCGAGTCATCATGATCGCTCGGCAGCGCATCCCCGATCACTAGCGCCCGCGCCCCCGGGCAGGCCGCATAAACCTGCGCCATCGCCTCCAAGAATTCAAAGTAACCCTTCTCGCGCACCAGCCGCCCAATGATCGTCACGATCGGCCCCGCCCCCAGCAGCCCCAGTTCCTTGCGCGTCGCTTCGCGCGCCGCCGCCGAATGCTGCGCCGCATCGAACAGCCTGATGTCCACGCCATTCCCGATCGCCATCGCCCGTTCGCGCGGCGCAATCCCTTCCTTGATCGCGTCATCCAGGTCCTCGCGGCTTTGCGTAAACAAAAAGTCCGCCCGCTTCTGCGCCACCTTCTCCAGCCAGATGTGCGCGCGCCGCACGCTCGGCCGCATCCCCTCATGAAAATAAAACCCATGCGCCGTGTAAATAATCAGCGGCACTCCCGCCCGCCGCGCCGCAAACCGCGCAATCATCGCCGCAATCGGCGTATGCGCGTGCACAATCGAAAACTGCCGGTCGCGCAGCAATTTCAGCAGCCGCCGGTAAGCCTGCCGGTGCGACCATATATTCATGCTGCGCCGGAACGGAATCGGATAAACCGGAAAGTTCTCAACCGTGATGCGCGAAAGTTCGTTCCCCGGCGCGCAGGCCAGATGCACGTCAAACCCCGCCTCGCGCTGCGCGCGCATCAAAGGCAGCAGGAACCGCCGCGCCGTAAAATCCACGGCGCAGACCTGCAAAATGGATTCCACGCTACAGCTCCGTTTGCATGTCGGGAGCGTAATCCTTTAGGAAATCGTCAATCTCGCGCTGAATCGCCTCCATGCGTTCATCGTCCGCCGGCGCTGTCGGCACTTCAATGCGCTCGCCGCTCGCCGGATCTTCAAACACCACCACTTCGCGCCCTGTCACGTCCAGCAGGTTCTCGCGCCAGCGCAGCCCGCCCCACTTCATCAGCAGGTGCGAGAGGAAATAAAGATGCGGCCCAACGTTCTCTTCCTCACGCCGCTCCCACAGCGACTCAAACAGCGCCCGCAGCGCCGCGCTGCGCTGCCGCCGCGTCATGCGCGGCACATGCATGCGGTGTTCGCGTTTCGTAATCCAAAACGAATCGTAAACGTCATCCTTGAGCTGCTGCCAGCAATCCGGACAGTAATCCGAGCGCTCAATCTGTTTCGCCGTCGTGCGCAGCACGCTCGGGTGCCGCTCGATCGTATCGATCGCCGCGTTACAATTCATGCAAAGTTTCTGAGGTCGCGAAATTGCCATCAAAGCTTCTTTGTCCATCGGGAACATGCACCTCCTAAGGCGCGAACGGGAGTTGACGCATTGTAGAGTCGCCCCCCTTCGTTAATCAAGCCCCAGTAACCCGCCTTTGCAGCCCAGTGCGAATTCGTTCGGAGTTCGGCCTTCAGGCGGTCTTTTCAGAGCGTCTCCTTTCCCCTCTTCCATTTTGCGTTTTGCACAATCGGTTTTGCATTTTGCATTGCGTCACATTTAACAATGCATCGCATTTTGCATTGCATCTAATTCCTCCCCAATGCTAGCCTATTGCAGCATACGCGCGGGCGCAGATGGACCGTCGCGAGTGCGCCGCAGCCCCTTTTTGCGGCCCATTCCCGGCGATTTGCGGTTGTTTGCGCCACGCCCGGGCGGTGGCAGGGCTCCCATCGGGCGGCCCCACATGTTTCACTTCCACAGCAGAGGCGGCGCCCCACGCCCCCTCGACGGGATCAGCCAATGACGGGCATTAACGTGGAAACCACAGACTCCGGTCACCGCGCCACGGTCGCCATCAAAAATACTCTGGGCCTGCACCTGCGTCCCGCGTCGCAACTGGTCAAGCTGGCCAGCTCCCACCCGCGCTGCGAAATTTACCTCAGCAAAGATGGACAAACCATCAACGCCAAGAGCATCATGGGCGTCATCATGCTGGCCGCCGAGCAGGGCAGCCAGCTCGTGGTCGAGGCGTTCGGCGAACAGTCGGCCGAGGCCGTCAGCGCGCTGGTGGATTTGATCGATAGCGGCTTCGGTGAATCCTGACCCCCGCGCTCCGTTCTCGCTCTTTTTATCCGACTCCCGTTTCTCCAGCGCCTTCCCCCATCGCTGACATGAGCAGGCTCGCTTCATGCCAAGTGCCGTTCCTCCTCCGCCCTCCTTCACGCTGACGGGCATCGCCGTATCCCCCGGCATTCAATTCGGCAAAGTTTACATCTACGACCCCATCCGTCCCACCGTCACGCGCCGCCGCATCGACCCTTCGCTGATTGAAAACGAAAAGAAAAGCCTGCGCGAAGCCATCGCCAAGGCCGAAGACTCCCTGCGCCAGGTCCGCGAGCGCGTCGCCAGTTCGCGCGGCGAAGTCCACGCCTCGATCTTCGATCCGCAGCTCATGATGCTCCACGACCCCATGCTCGTCGATCAGGCCATGAAGCGCATCGAGCAAAATCGCGAAAACGCCGGCCAGGCGTTCATGAATGTCATCCAACAGTTCGTCGACGAGTTCGCCAACGTCGCCGGCGAATTCATGGCCACCCGCGCCGACGACATCCTCGACGTCGGCAACAAGGTCATCGAGCACCTCAGCGTCGCCCTCCCCGCCGACCGCCGCCTCGTGTTCAACGAGGAAGTCATCGTTCTCGCTCCCGACCTCAGCCCCAGCGACACCGCGCAGATGGACCAAAAGCACGCCCTCGGTTTCGCCACCGAGCTCGGCGGCCCCACCTCGCACACCGCCATCCTCGCCAAGGCCCTCGAAATCCCCGCCATCGTCGGCGTCGGCCCGTTCATCGAGCGCATCCCCAACAATGCCACGGTGATCATCGACGGCTACGAAGGCACGCTCACGATCAACCCTTCCCCGCGCGAAGTGGCCCGCGCCCGCGCCCGCCGCCGCCGCCATCTGGTCCACGAGCGCGACCTGCAAAAGCTGCGTTACCTCCCCGCCGAAACCATCGACGGCTACCGCGTCGAACTCGCCGCCAACGTCGAGCTCCCCATCGAAATCCCGCACGTCCTCAGCCACGGCGCCGAGGGCGTCGGCCTTTTCCGCACCGAGTTCCTCTACCTCGAGCGCGACGGCCTGCCCAGCGAAGAGGATCAGTTCGAGGTCTACAAAAAAGTCCTCGAAGACGTCGCCCCCAACCCCGTCGTCTTCCGGACCATGGACGTCGGCGGCGATAAATTCTTCGGCAACATCCAAAACCGCGAGATGAACCCCTTCCTCGGCCTGCGCGCCATCCGCCTCTGCCTCGCGCACCCCGAGATGTTCAAGGTCCAGCTCCGCGCCATGCTGCGCGCCTCCGCGTTCGGCAAGGCCCGCATCATGTTCCCGATGATCTCCGCGCTGCGCGAGGTCCACCGCGCCCGCGAAATCCTGGAAGCCATGAAAACCGAACTGCGCGAGAAAGACATCGCCTTCGACGAGCAAATCCCCGTCGGCATCATGATCGAAATCCCCTCCGCCGCGCTCTGCGCCGATCAACTAGCCAAGGAAGTCGATTTCTTTTCCATCGGCACCAATGATCTTATCCAGTACACACTCGCCGTGGATCGTGGCAACGAGCAGGTCGCCCCGCTCTACGACCCCTTCCACCCCGCAATCCTGCGGCTCATTCGCATGACCATCGACGCCGCGCAACGCGAAGGCATCTGGGTCGGCCTCTGCGGCGAAATGTCCAGCAACCCCCTCTGCGCCCTGCTGCTAATCGGCCTCGGCATCGACGAACTATCCATGGGCGCGCTAGCCATTCCCGAAATCAAACGCCTGATCCGCCAAATCCGATTAGCCGACGCCCGCCGCGTAGTGGAAGACATCTACAGCCTGCGAACCTCCGGCGAAATTCACGATTACGTCCGCCAGGCCTACCGGGTAATCCAACGCCGCCGCCTAAAATCCCCCGAGTCCGAAACCACCGCATAGAAAAATCACGGAATCCGAAATCGCATGCGCACCATCTGCTTTCAAACTCCTTCTCACGCAGATTTCAATTTTGAGATTTTAAATTTCAAATCTCAAATCTCGCAAGTAACGAGAGCTTCACTAGTTTACTCGGCATTGGAGCAGGGCATGAGACCCCGAAGGGGTCCAATTTCAATAGCCGTGGGTGAAACCCACGGTAAACGTCAGAATAATTGGCCGATCCTGAAAGGGTCAAATCATCCCAAGCACAATTCCGTTTTCGTCACACCCAACACCGGCAATGGATAACCCCAAAAGCGCCCACTCCTTCGTCGTCCCTCTCGCCGCCATCGGCCTTTCACTCGCCATCTTCCTAGTCTACATCGTCACCGCCGCCCCCAGCGCCTGGTGGGGCGATGGCATGGAACTCACCGTAGCCGCCACCACGCGCGGCATCGCCCACCCCACCGGCTACCCCGTCTACACCGTCCTTGGCCACACGCTCATCAAACTCGTCCACATCTTTTCCCCAACCGCCGACCCCGGCCGCATCATGACCCTCATGAGCGCCGCCATGCTCGCCATCTCCTGCGGCCTGCTGACACTCTTCTTCCGCGACCGCCTCCGCGAGTTCAGCGGCTCCTGTGCCACTCCCGCGCACGACGCATCGGAGAAGCCCACGCACCCGTGCAACTGCGCATCGCACGGCATCCTCCCCGCCGCCGGACTCGCCCTCATCGTAGCCTTCATGAGCACCGTCTGGGATCACGCCACGTTCACCGAAGTCTATCCCTTCACTTTCCTCCTCGCCGTCCTCATGCTGCACATCGTCTGGACCCCTGACGCCGCCACACCGCCCACATGGAAGTGCGCCGCGCTGCTAGGCGCAGTCGTCGGCCTCAGCGCACTCAATCAGTATTCCATTTCCGCCATGGGCCCCATCTGCCTCTTCACCACGCTGGCTTGGGGTTGGAGTTCACGATCGACCCAACGCCAAAGTTCAAAAGACTCCCTCCCACGCCGTTTCCTGCCCCTCGCAACAATGCTCGCCGTAGCCATCCCCATCGTCGCCGCCGGCTGGTGCTATCTTCTCCTCCGCGCGCGATCCAACCCCCTCCTCAATTGGGGCGACCCCTCCAACTTCCACCGCCTCGTCTGGACGCTCACCGGCGGACAGTTCCGCGAAATCAAAGTCGAAACAACTTCAACGATGGTCTTCAGCGGTCTCTGGCACTGGCTGCACTGGTGGGGCGCGCAGTGGCTCCCCGAGCGCCTCGAAGAATCCCCCCTCGCGCTCCTCCTAGGCATCGTCGCCCTCACCGCAGCGATCGCCGGCCACCTCTGGATCGCCACCCGCCGTCCCGCCCTGGGCCTCGGCCTCATCGGCGCCATTGCAATGACCGCCCTCTTCGCCGCCACCTACCACATCCTCGATATCGATCCCTTCTTCATGGTAGGCCTCCCCGCCGCCGCCATCGGCTGGCTCGCCGCCGCGCTCGCCCTGCTGCAAATCGTCCGTCGCAACCACGAGCGCCTGGGCCATTCCCCCGCCGCCCACAGTCTCCCCGCCATCGCCGCCCTGGCCTTGCTCGCCATCCATTTCGGCGACGTCAACAAATCTTGGGACATCGCCCCCACGCAGTGGGGCGAAGCCGCCATGGCCGCACTTCCCAAGGACGCCATCGTGCTCACCGAAGGCGACCAAAGCATCTACGCTCTCTGGTATCAGCAAATGGCCCTAGGCCAGCGCCCCGATGTCTCGATCATTGGCGCCAACTTTATTTTTCAAGGCTGGTATCAACGTTTTTTCGAAGCCCCCACCCGCCCCAAAATCGCCATGCTCGCCCAGGACCGCCCCCTCACCCAAACACCCAAATACATTTACGATCAAGCCGTCATCGAACGCATCCTGATCCCCAATTTCGCCGCCGGTCGCCGCATCTTCATCACCTATCATGACCCCACGCTCATGAATTACTTCTCGCCGTTTCTCACTGGTCTGCTCATGACGCCCGAGTATCCCGAAATCACGCAATACTACGAACTCGGCCTTCCCGATCACGGGCTGTACGAGCTCCACCCCAACCCCGACCTCGCCGCCATGCCCCCCGCCAAACGCACCCAAATCCTCGAAGCCTTCAACATGCAGCACGCCATGGATGAAGCCCGCGCCGCACATCAAACAAATCGTGCGCCGCTGCAACGTTAGTCTTATGTGGGGTGCGGCGGATTGACACCGCTTTCGTAGCAAATCCCCACATCCCCCACCACCAAATAACAATTGAAACGTCCTCTAATATTATCCCCACAAACCCGATTGAATTCTTTGCCCCTTTGCGCCTTTGCGCCTTTGCGTCTTTGCGCTGCATTGATATCTTGCACTTTTATGTTTGCTAAATATGGCGCACAATACCCCGCAAAGGACCTCCAAGAAAACATGCGCGCCGTAGATCTCATCTTCGCCAAACGCCAATCCCAAACCCTCGCCGAGGGCGACATCCGCCGCTTCATCACCGACTACGCCCGCGGCACGCTCCCCGATTACCAAATGTCCGCCTTCCTCATGGCGGTGTATTTCAAAGGCCTCAACGCCGACGAACTCGCCGCGCTCACCGACGCCATGATGCACTCCGGCGAAATCTTCGATCTCCGCAAAATCCCCGGCGTCAAAGCCGACAAACATTCCACCGGCGGCGTCGGGGATAAAGTCTCGCTCATTCTCGCGCCGCTCGCTGCCGCCTGCGGCCTGCGCGTGCCGATGGTCTCCGGCCGCGGTCTCGGCCACACCGGAGGCACGCTCGATAAACTCGAGTCCATCCCCGGCTTCAACGTCAACCTCACCCCCGCGCAATTCCGCAAACAACTAGCCAAACTCGGCGTCGCCATGATCGGCCAGACCGACCGCTTCGTCCCCGCCGACAAAAAAATGTACGCCCTGCGCGACGTCACCGCCACGGTCGAGTCCATCCCGCTCATCGCGGCGTCCATCATGAGCAAAAAACTCGCCGAAGGCTGCGACGCCCTCGTCCTCGACATCAAAGTCGGCAGCGGCGCCTTCATGACCGACCGCCGCCGCGCCGAGGAACTCGCCCGCACCATGATCGGCATCGGCCAAAAGATGGGCCGCAAAGTTTCGGCATTACTCACCGACATGAATCAGCCCACCGGCCGCGCCATTGGCAATGCCAGCGAAGTCATCGAAGCCATCGAGTGCCTGAAAGGCACGTGGCCAAGCGACCTCCGCCAAATCACGTTCGCCCTAACCGCAAGAATGCTAACGCTCGCCAACATCGCAAAAACGCGCAGCGCCGCCGAGGCGCTCATGCAGCAAGCCCTCGACTCCGGTGCCGCGCTCGAAATTTTCCGCAAAATGATCCAAGCCCAAAGCGGCGATCCCAACGTAATCGATCACCCCGAAAAACTAAAATTGGCCCCCAAGGAAGCCGTCATCACCGCCCCGCACGCGGGCTGGCTCTCCACAATCCAAACCCGCCAGATCGGCATCGCCGCCGCCATTCTCGGAGCCGGCCGCCAGACCAAGGAAGATAAAATCGACCCCAGCGTAGCCCTCACCATGGAGGCCCGCCTCGGCGACAAAATTGAAAAAAACCAGCCCCTGATCCGAGCCCGCTACCGCAAAGAATCCGCCTGGCGCGAAGCCGAACCCCTCCTAAAAAAAGCCCTGACCCTAACCGAGCAAAAAACCATCCCCCCACGCCTGTTGCTGGGTGAGATCAACTAAGCATCTCTGGCGCAAGCTACCCAGATTTGCAATTTGCATTGAGAATCTGTGGCACAGCCGCCCCCGGCTGTGTGCCTGATCAACCGATTGTTTTCGCAGCCGCTCTAAAGTCCCAACGGGGCGCCGGCTTGTAGCCACGGGTGGAGCGCAGCGAAACCCGTGGTCAATGTCATCCCAGCTCTGCCCCGCGCGGGGCAGAGGATTTTCGCATTCTCGTCCATTCTCCTAATCAAACGACTGTGGCACAGCCGCCCTCGGCTGTGCGTCTCAACCATCGACCCCGCCTCTTAACCGCAGAGCGGTTGCATCTCCAAGCCGTGGGTTGAATCGCGCAGCGATTCTACCCACGGACAATTTACAAAAACACGGGAACCGATTTATCGGTTCGGTCACCTCAACAATCTAGTCCGCCTTATATTCCAAAATATCCCCCGGCTGACACTCCAGCGCTTTGCAAATCGCCTCCAATGTCGAAAACCGCATCGCCTTCGCCTTCCCGTTTTTCAACACGGAAATATTGGCCATCGTGATGCCAACTTCCTCGGCCAGCTTGGTGACGCTCATTTTTCGCTTTGCCAGCATGACGTCGACGTTAATGATGATTGCCATGTGGGTCTCGCTATACCGTCAAGTCGTTTTCAGATTTTAAATCCACGGCGTTCTGCAGAACCCTCTCGCAAATCGCCGCCGCCGTGGCGACCACCACCGAGGGAAACGTAATCAGCATTCGCATGAATAACCCGGCCGGCCGGTCCTCGCGGTCGCCCCCAATCATCATAAACAGGCTTACCGCGGCAAACCCAATGATGGTCAGCGCGCAATACTTGATGTTCCGCAAAGCTCGCACCGAACCGGGCGAAAATATCTCATTGCGCCCGATATACCCCAGCAACTTGAATAGCTGATACAGTGCCACAAAAAATGGAACCGACGCGGAATACGTATACGCCACGAAGAAATTAATATACTTCTCATGGAACGTCGTGCCGTTGTTCCTTTGCGGTGCATGAAGCACAAATGCCAGCGCGCCAATAAAAATGAACACGATTACGAACCGAAGAAATATCGTTGATCCCTTTTTCATCTCCACCTCCCCTTCAATCAAAATCCGGGGTCAGCCTAAATTAACGATATATCGTTTGTCAATATATATTTATTGTTTTTATCGCAGGCCGGTTTCGCCAAAACCGGCATTTGATCTTATGACATCGGCTTTTAAACGCCACGCGTGCGCCACATAAAACACAATCGGATATATAATCAGTTCCATCGCAAAGCTGACAACCAGCCCTCCAATCATCGGCGCCGCCAGCCGCCGCATTACATCCGCTCCTGTGCCGTGCGCCCAAAGTAGCGGCACGAGTCCAATGAACGCCGCCGCCACCGTCATCGCCTTGGGCCGGATGCGCATCACCGCCCCGTCATGCACCGCCGCCCACAAATCACGCTTCGTATTCAATCTCCCCGCCTCGCGAAATCGCTTCAGACTGTTATCGAGATACAGCAGCATGATCATCCCCGTTTCCGCATCCAGCCCCGCCAGCGCAATCATCCCGATCACCACCGCCAGAGACATATTGTAGCCCAGCAGGTAAAGAAACCAGAATGCGCCAATCAAACTGAACGGCACGGCCAGCATCACCACCGCCACGCGAAACCAGCTCCCCGAACTCATATAAAGCAGCAGCACGATCAGCATCAGCGTAACAACCGATGCCACGATCAGCCGCGGGATTGTCTTTTCCCAAAATTCAAATTGCCCTGAGAACACCACCGTATAGCCCGCCGGCATTTTCACGTCGCGCGCCAGCCGCTCTCGCGCCTCGCGAATATATCCCCCCAGATCGCGCCCCGCGATATCGACATAAATCCACGCCGTGCGCTGCGCATTTTCCGAGCGAATCATCGGCGGCCCCGGATTAATTTTGAACTCAACCATCTCTCCAAGCGGAATGTGACTTCCATTTTTCGCGGTAGCCAAAACCTGCTTCAGCGCCGGAATGCTATCGCGCAGTTCCGAAGCGTATCGCACGTTCACCGGATAGCGCTCCACTCCCTCAACCATCATGGTGATGTTCATCCCACCAATCGCCGACTCCACCACATCCTGAACGTCCCCGCTGGTCAACCCATAACGCGCCGCCGCCTCACGGTTGATATCGAAATCCAGATAGTAGCCCCCCACGGTTCGTTCCGGATACGCGCTCAGCGTCCCATCGATCGAGCGCATCGCCTCCGCCGCGCGTTCCGCCAGCTCGCCCAGCACATGCAGATCAGGCCCCAGAATTTTAATCCCAACCGGAGTCTTGATCCCCGTCGACAGCATGTTAATGCGATTCTCGATCGGATACGGCCACGCATTGGCAATGCCGGGCAGCGCCACGATGGAATTCAGCCCCTCATGCATCGTCCCATCCGTGTCCTGCCATCCCAGCTTCAACTCCTCCGTGCTGATCGCGCGATTCTCCGGCCAAAAGGATTGAGTCAACGGCCGCTTCGCCCACTCTGGCCAGTCGCTGAAAAAGTAGCGTACATTTCGCCGCCGCCACTGGTCTTTGTCGGGATTGAGCTGCACCACCGTCTCCACCATCGAGAGCGGCGCCGGATCCGTCGCCGTATTCGCGCGTCCGATCTTACCGTGCACGCTCACCACCTCCGGCACGCTCATGATCAGCTTGTCCGTCTGCTGCAACACTTCCTTGCTCTTCGTGATGCTGATCGACGGGTCCATCGTCGGCATATACAGCAGGTCGCCTTCATCCAGCGGCGGCATGAATTCGCTCCCCAGATGCTTGATCGGATAATAAGTCGAGGCCAGCGCCGCCAGCGCCAGCGGCAGCACAATCAACCGCCCATGCATCGCCACACTGAACAGCGGCCCGTAAATTCCCTGCAGCACCCGGCTGATCGGACTGTGCTTCTCATGAATGATGCGCTGCGGAATCAGCAGCATCCCCACCAGCAACGCCCACCCCCCCGCGATCCACCAGCGGTAAGGCTCAATAAGCGGAAAATATTCTGAAATCTGAATCAGCAAAGCTGCCGGAACAATCATCGCAGACAGCGTAATCGCAGTATTGAGCAGCGCCCCCCATTGCTTTGGCAGCACACGCGCCGTGATGAAATAAATCATCAACACCGGGATGATCGTAATCGAAAGCAGTCCCGCCGCCGCCATGGCAAATGTTTTCGTCAGCGCCAGCGGTTTAAACAGCCGCCCCGCTTCGCCTTCCAGCATGAACACAGGCAGAAAACTCACCGTAATGATCAGCAGCGAAAAAAATAATTGCGGCCCCACTTCAATCGCCGCCTCGTAAATCACCTCAGCTCTCGGCCGAGGCGCATGTCCCGCATGAACCCGCTCCTCTTCGCGGTCCAGGTGCTTGTGCCCGTTCTCCACCATCACAATCGCCGAATCGACAACCACCCCAATCGCGATCGCAATCCCCCCCAGCGACATGATGTTCGCATTGAACCCCAGGGCATTCATGATGAACAGCGCCGCCAGCACGCTGCACGGCACGACAAACACCGCGACCAATTCGCTGCGCGCGTGCAGCAAAAACAAAATGCAAACCAGCCCCACGACCAATATTTCTTCGATCAACGTTCGCCGCAGCGTGCCAATTGAGCGCTCAATCAAAAGCGAGCGGTCGTAAGTCGCCTTGATCGTAACCCCCGGCGGCAGCCCGTCCTCCAGCGAAGCCAGTTTGGCCTTCGTCTCGCGAATAATTTTCAGCGCATTCTCTCCAAAGCGCGCGATCACAATCCCGCCCACCGCCTCGCCCATTCCATTGTATTCCCCTACGCCGCGCCGCGACTCGCCCCCGATCCTCACAGTCGCAATCTCGCGTAGCGTGATCGGCGTGCCGCTCTCGCTCACCCCCACCGGCACCTTTTCCAAATCTTCCAGCCCGTGCAGATACCCCCGGCTGCGAACCATGTATTCACTCTCGCTGATTTCAACGACCGACCCGCCCACGTCATTATTCGACCGCTGGATCGCCTCTTTGATCTCCCTCAGCGAAACTTTGAACGCCTGCATTTTCTGCGGATCGAGCAGCACCTGATACTGTTTGACGAACCCGCCAATTGCCGCCACTTCCGACACGCCTTCCACGGCCGTCAGCGGGTAACGCAGATACCAATCCTGCAAGCTGCGCAACTGCCCCAGATCCAAATCCGCCGACACCAGCGCCTTGCCGCTCAGCGGGCACTGCCCCGCCTTATCGAAAGCCCGCACATGCACCAGCGCGCCCCTCTTCGCTTCCGGCGCATCTTCCTTCTTCGCATACCACCGGTCGCCCGCCGCATCGTGCCACATCCCCGACGGGTAGTCCGGCGAGTAATACCCCGGATGCAACACGTATTGATAAACCCAGCCGACACCCGTGGCATCGGGCCCCAGTTGCGGCGTCACCCCCGCCGGCAGCCGCTCGCGCGTCGCGCTCAGGCTCTCCAGCACGCGGCTGCGCGCCCAATATATATCCGTCCCCTCCGCAAACAGCACATACACAAACGATTGCTCGAACATGCTGAACCCGCGCACCACCGTCGACCCCGGCACGGCCAGCATCGCGCTGGCCAGCGGGTACGTCACCTGATCCTCCACCACCTGCGGGTTCTGCCCCGGATATTCCGTGGTCACGATCACCTGCACGTCGGAAAGATCCGGAATCGCATCAAGTCCGATCGTGAACAGGCTGCGAATGCCCAGCCCCACCAGCATCGCCGTCAGCAGCAGCACCATGAACTTGTTCTTGATCGAGTAAGCTATGATTTTAACGATCATTGGTTTGCTTTGACCGTTTCGCGGCGCTCGCCCAAAAACTTCTGAATCGCCTCACGCGTGCGGCTCTCCGAATCCAGCAAAAACTGTCCGCTCGTCACAACTTTTTCGCCGGCCTCCAGCCCGCTCAAAATCGCCACCATCCCGTCATTCCCCTCTTCACCCAGCGTCACGGTTCGCGATTCAAAGTGCCCCCCCTCGCGCGCCACGATCGCCAGTTGCCGTTCGCCGGTATCGATCACCGCCTCGCGCGGCGCCATCGTCATGCTCGTCACGTCATCGCCATGAATTGTTGCCCGCGCATACATCCCCGGCCTCAGCGTCATCGACTCATTCGGGATCTCCAGCCGCACCTGCGCCGTGCGCGTCTCCATGTCCAGGTGCGGGTGGATGAAAACGACTTTTCCCTCGACCGTCGCTTCCGGCGACGACTCAAACTTCACGCTCACCGCTTCCCCGACATGCACCAGCGGCAATTGCCGCTCAAAAACCTGCGTGTTCAGCCACAGCGTCGTGTGATCGACAATCCGCATCACGCGCTCGCCCGCCTTCACGGCCGAGCCTTCAAAAACAATCTTGTCCAGCACATGCCCGCTAATCGGGCTCTTGATCACAATCGTTTGCGGCGGACTCTCCAGTTTCGCGAACGCCGCGATTTGCTCGTCATCCAGCCCCAAAGTTCTCAGCTTTTCCGCGCTCGCATTTCGCAATCTCGCCCCCGCCTGCGTCGCCGCCTCCCCATTTCCCGGTGCCCCCGCCAAACCCGGCAACCCCGCAAACGCATGCTGCGCGTTGATAAGTTCCGCAATCGCCAGACGCAGCTCCGGACTATATAGCTCAAACAGCGGCGCGCCTTTGTGCACGTGTAAACCATCGGCGTTCGCATAAATTTTCGTCACCCACCCCGAGACGCGCAGGTTGATCTCATGAATGTTGGGTTCCACTTCCGCCAGATACCCCACCGCGCGAATCGTCCGCTTCACCGAACCGCGCACGACCACCGCCGTTCGCACCCCCATGTTTTGCACCATCGCCGGATCAATCATGAAACTCGTGCCGCTCGTGTGCCCATCCCCCGCTCCCTCGTTCATTCCTTTGCCACCTTCGCCCATCGCGGCATTGAGCGGCGTCAACTTCATATGACAGATCGGGCAATCCCCCGGCTCTTCACGAATCACCTGCGGGTGCATGCTGCAAGTCCACAGCGTTTTCCCTGCGCTTTTCTGCGTCAACGTCTGTCCGGACTCGGGAGCCTTCACCTGCTCTGGAGTCTTGACCGTCTCCGGAGTCTTCACCGTCTCGGGCATCGCCGCCGGGGTCGCCACCGGCGTCCACTCCTCCGTCGCTGCAAATGGCGGATCAGGGAGCAATTCCATGCGGCAAATCGGGCATTCCCCCGGCTCGTCGCGTACCACTTCCGGATGCATCCCGCATTTCCAAACGCGCGCCTTCACCGCCTGCTCCGGCACGCCGGAAGATCCGCTTGCAGTTGCCGTTGGTGCCATTGGCGAAGCGATTCTTGCCTCTTCCCGCTTATCCTGCGCTTTCCATTGCTTCACGATAAAAATTCCCGCCGCCACGGCCAGCAGCAAAAGCCCCAGCCCCGCAACCGCGCGCGCGATACTAAATTTTCCACGCGGCTTCTTTGTCTCCTCGATCACATTGGCTTCATCGGACATCGCCATTCCCTCCCCGTCCCAGCGTCACTGTCACAGTCGAGGCCCCATCTTCCGCATGCCCCGCCCCCAGCGTTTCCAAATCCGTCCCCATCAGTGCCTCCAGTTCGATCACGCTTTTCTCCCGCGCCGCGCGAGCCTCCGCGATCGCCCCCCGCACTTCCAGCAGCGCCTGTTGATCCTCGATCAACGTTCCGTACTGCGTCCCGCCCAGCGCGTAATTGCGCCGCCCCGCCTCAGCGATGCTTTCCGCAACGGGCCGAATCTGTTTTTCCAGAAACTCGCGCTGCCGCTCGTTGTTATGCACCTCGATCAGCGTCGCAACAAACATCGCCCCGCGATTCTGCTGCGCCTGTCGCAGCGCAGCCTCCGCCGCCCGCCCCAGCGCCTCCGCCTCCTCGATGGAACTCCGAATGGCCGGCATCGTCGTCGGCAAAATCACCATCGCGCCCAGCGCCTGCGAAGCCGTCCCCGTCAGCGATAAATTTGGATTGATATCAGGAAGCCACTGCAGCCGCGCCACTTCCAGCGCATCTTTGCGCTCTTGGACCTGCGCAGCCAGCTCGCGCAACTCCGGATTCCGCTCCGCCGCGACGGCAATAAGCCGGGCATCGTCCAGCGGCAGCGCCCGAGGCTCAGTCAACTCACTGGGAGCAGCAAGTGCCGCGAGCGGTTCCCGCGCCAGCAGCCCATTGATCCTCGCCTGCAAAGCGCCCGCTTCGGCTTTCAGATTGCCGCGCTCGTTCTCCACGTTGCGCATCGCGATTTCCGTCCGCAGCAACTCATCCGAAGCCGCGCCACCCGCAATGCCGTTCGCCGCCGCCGCCCCGGATTGCCTGATCAACTCCATTTTTTCCGCCGCGATGCGCTGTCGCTCTGCGATCAACGCGTAATCAACCCACGCCGTCATGACGCCCGACTGCACTTCAAATTTCTTGGCTCGAAAACGCTCCCCCGCCGCCTGCGCCTCATCCAGCGCAACTTCGCCGCGCCGCCGGACTTTGCTGGGCAGCGATAAATTCGCCATCCCGTCCGGAGCCGCGCTGACCGTCCCCCGGTCGAAGAGCTTCATCCGTTCCCGCGACAGCATCACGCTAAAGCCCAGCGCCAGATTGGTGTTCGGATACGTGGATTGCACCTCGACGCGCGACAACGCCGCACGCCACTCAAAGTACGAAGCTTCCAGTTCGCCGTCCGCCAGCAGCGCGCGATGCAGCACATCCCGCCACTCCGGCCTCTCAGGAATTTCCGGAAGCGTACGCTGATCAAAAGGCGGCTCAAATTGCCCGCCCGCCGCGTGCGCACGCACTTGCTCCCGCTTCAGCCCCGAAGGCGCCAGCACGCAACTCCCCAGCAAAGCGCAAAGCCCCGCGGCCGCCAGCACGCGCGCGCGTGCCCCGGTCGCTTTCGCGATAAAATGCGAATACATGAAAGAATCTCCTGTCGTAACCGATCAACGATCGGGCTGAAAGCTCAGCGGCAAGTGTTGGACGATTGCTCGGGGCACAGTTTCCCCTTGGGCAATCGACTCAAGCTCGCCAAACGCACAGGAGTGATTGGATGGATGAAGAACCGGAAAGGGCAGTGCCCTGATATTCGGGAAAGGTCGGATTCGCGTGTGAAAAGATGGTTTTCGTGGCAAGCGGCTCAAATAAAACGAATGCCACCGACTCGAATTTCGGCGCTTGCGTCTCGCTCGGAATCGGCGCCGGAGCTTCCTTGCGTTTGCTCGCACAGCAGCTCATTCCCACACTTGCCGAGCACGTGCAATCTTCAGCCGAAGCCGCGCCGCAGGCGCACACAAACGTCGAATGGGCAGTCTTCACCGTGCCGCAGCCGAACGCATTCAAGGCAACAAGCTGCCCCAGCCCTAATTGGCAGACCAGCAACCCGAAAAGGAATATGTGGCTTGCCCTGCGCATTTGCCGATGCCCTTCGCATCAAAACCTAAACCAAATCTAGTCCCAAAATGCTTCCCATGTCAACAATTGCCCTATCGTCGCGCGCTCCGCAAACCATGAGCATCAACCAATATTACTTCCCGCCATTAACTCGCGAATAAGTCCCGCAGGGACGATTGCCTTCAGCCCGCCATGACAATGGCGGGTGCAATTGCCGATGGATTGATAAGTCCCGGCAGGGACGACTGCACCTTACCATCCCCAAGATTCGTTCTTCACCCGCCAAACCGCGTTATCTGCATTTCATTTTGCATTTTGCATTGCGAAGCCACCCCCCAGCTCCGGATGAATCGCCTCCAGCAGCGCCTCGACAATCAAAGGCAGCCGCGGCCCCGCGATCAACAGATAATCCTGATCCAGCACCACCACCCTTTTATTCCGCACCGCTGGCAGCGATGGTATCGCATTCCAATCCGCAATCAGCCCCGCCCGCTGTTCCGCATTCATTTTCTCGCCGCCGGTAATTTCCAAAATCACATCCGGCTGCCGCACGATCAAACTCTCCTTGGAAACCGTCGGATAGCGCTGCCCCACATCGGCAAAAACATTCTTCCCCCCCGCCAGCGTCACCGTCTCATCCAGAAACTCCCCGCCCCCGCTCGTCAACATCGAAGCCAGCGTCCCCGGCTTGCGGCTGATGCTTATAAAAACTTTCGGTAATGCTTTCAGGTCGCTTTTATCCGTCCCACTCGTCCCCGCATCCTTCCAGCGTCCCTGCAACTTCGCCAACTCGCCGTCAATGTGCGCCGCCAGCGACGTCGCGCGATCCTCATCGCCAATCAGCTTTCCGATTTTCAAAATCCCATCATGCACCGTAGCCACGCTACGCAGCGTCATCCCCTCAATCGCGATCTTCTGCGCCTGCGCAAACTTGAAAATCACCGGCTGATCGCTCAGCACAAAAATCAGGTCCGGCCGCAGCGCGCTGATCGTTTCCAGATTCGGATTGCTCCACCCCCCGCAATGCGGAATCTGCGCCGCCTCCGCCGGATACTTGCAAAAATCGCTGTCCCCCACAATCCGCCCCCCCGCCCCCAGCGCGAAAAGCGTCTCGGTAATATTCGGCGACAGCGAAATAATCCGTTGCGGCTTTTCAACCCCACCCGCAGCCCCATCCCCTGCCGCCGCTGCGACCGCCCCCTGACCCCCAACCGCCGCGCCCAGGCCAAAAATCAAAATCAGCAGCGCCGCAATTACGAAAAACCCATGACTCACAATTCTATTTATCGCCACAATCTTGCTTCTCCACGATTCCACGAATATCTTTCTCCAAAACAAAAACCGCGGAGGGCCCCATCGGCTCCCCCGCGGTCTTCGGGTCTTGCTTTCCCACTCGCGCTTCAGCCGTCCCGCCTAGCGCGCCGGCTTCTTCACCGTGCCGTCCGGATTCAGCAAATCTTGCGGCGTCACGCGTTCCTGTTCCACGATGTTAATCGCACGCTGCGGCGGCACTTCCAGCGCCTTGGGCGTCACCACAAACAGCGTTCCGTCGACCATCATCGTCTTGCCGTTTTCCACCTTCTGCCAGTTCTCGGCAAATTTGCTCACTTCCTCGCGCTTGTTCGATAGCCACTTCTGATACTCCACGTTCTCCAGGTCGCGCTTCTGGATTTCGTTCAGCATCGCCATGTAGCGCCCGTGGATCTCGTTGTCCAGCGCCTCGGCCGCTTTGCTGAATTCCGTGCGATACAGCCGCGTCGCCCGCGTCGGGTCGTTGTAGTCATCGGCCGGCGAAAAAATCTCGCGCACCGTCGCCACGATCGGCGCCGCCGCTGCGGCGGATCCGAACGGCGCGCCCCCCCCGCCGCTCCCCGGAGGGCCGGCAATGCCCGGTTGGCCGGCAACTCCCGGTGCGCCGGCCACTCCCGGTGCGCCACCGCCTTGCGGCGCGCCTGCCTGAGACGCGGCTGCTCCACCGCCATTTGCCGCCCCCGAGGCCAACGCCGTGGCCGGTCCGCGCACGTCGATCAAAACGTCCGTCGGCGCGTTCAGCAGGTTGCGCACGCAGTAGTACTGCCACAGCACCAGTTGATCGTAATAAAAAGTCCATTCCGCCGCCGCGCGCGGATTCGCCGCCGCCCCTGCGCCGCCGCCCCCCCCCGCGCCGGGAGGGCCTCCCACTCCGGCGCCCAAATACGAAGCCGCTGCGTTAGGGTCTGCGGCCCCTGGAGGCACCGGCGCGGCACCCTGCGGTGGGGCGCCCGCTCCGGGCGCTCCCTGCGCCCCCGGAGCCGCAATCGCTCCCGGAATTCCCAAGGCCCCGCCCGCACCCGTCGCGACCTGCCCGCCCAGTCCGCCCAGCAGCCCCGCCGTCGTCCCGGCAATCTGTCCCCCGCCCAGTTCCTGCAGGGCGGTCGGCGTCTGATTATTCTTAAGCTGATAAAAAAGCGTCAGTTTGGCGACCATCCAGTCGCGGTTCTTCACCCACTCGCGGTTCGAGATCGCGATGCGCTCCACTTTGCTGTTCAGTTCCATCCGCGCATCCGGATTCACCACGCCCGTGTAGTAGTAATGAAAATAATCGGTCCCCGGGTCCTTGATCGGCAGATTCTCCCCCGCCCACTTGTACGTCACCGGATGCGGATCGCTCGGCGAAATGTCCATGTTGTAATCGATGTCGGCCTTGACCTCCACCTGCGCCCGCAGCCCCGGCGACCCGCAAATCATCAGCGCCAGCGCCGCCAGCGCCGCCGCGCTATAGCTCCGCGATCCCCGCGCCGGCCGCAATTGCTGCTTATCATTCATGTTTTTCACCATATTTTTCACAATGACGCGCTCCTTACAACCAGCGGCCCAAAGAGCAAACGAAACCCCTGCTGGGCAACGCCGACCCTTGGACTTATTCAGCCTACCTCCAATTTATGCCCCCCCGCCCGAATGTCCAATAAAAAAACGCCCCCCACGCCCCTAAAGTAGGCCGGTTTCGCCGAAACCAGCATTAGCCTGCCCCCGCGTCCTTTCCATCCGCGCACCCTATTCCACCCCGCGCACCCCTACCCGCCCCGCGTCCTATTTTGCATTTTTCGTTTTGCATGACATCGCATTGCACCCCATTCCCGAACTTTCCCTTGCATTCCCCCCGCCCCTCATAGTAAATGTATCCGCTCATGTGCGCCCGTAGCTCAATTGGATAGAGCGTCTGACTACGGATCAGAAGGTTGGGAGTTCGACTCTCTCCGGGCGCACCAAAACTTCCCTTAATTAAATCAATCACGCGCCGGCACTCCGGGAGATCATTTTTCCCAATTGCGCCCGCATACGGAGTTTGGCTGTGAACCAGTTGCTGAGGTCGATTGTCCTTAGCTGTTTACTTCTCAGCGCATTCGGTGCCACGACCCCCGCGCCGCAGAATGACCCGAAGACGGCCAGCGCACCTGTTCAGCCGATTCTGACTGACTACAGTACAATCATCGGCGTGGAAGACTATGAGGAGTGGGTTTCACCAAATGGCAAATTCGTCTGCTATGACGTGCCTGGGCCGGATGGAGGCGGGGCATGCGTTTATATCGAGGAAGTCCAAACGAAGCGCAAAGCGCTATTGATTGAATCGGGACGATGGATTGACATCCATTGGTCGCCCGATTCCAGGTATGTTGCCGCGACCAACCATTGGGACGGCCACTGCTCGCTGGTCGAGATTTATTCACTGGAAGCACGAACTGAAAGTATTGTTCCTCGACTGCGCTATACGACCACCAAGGATAAGGAAAGCACGGACACATATGGCGTTAAATGGGACATCGTCAAGTGGAACCCAGGGAAGGATAGTGTGGTTCTTTTCAAGTCCGACGAAAACGAGCAATCACATATCATCTACTACGGATTAAGCATACCCGATAAGAAACTTGGCCCGCCAGAATCCGAGGGCATTTTGAGCAGCTACAAGAACATAGTCGGCGAGCCGCGCGGTAACGAATTTGTTTCGCCCAACGGAAAACATATCTGTTTTACAGATGGGGCAAAAATCTCAATCGTCGCTGCCGACTCCGGATATAAGCAGCCACTGTTTACATCGAATTTTGGCAACTTCGATATAAATTGGTCGCCCGATTCCAAGTTCATTGCAATTGGCGATCTACTCAGCAATAGAAACGGAAGAGCATTATCGATATTCGAAATTAATGGAGCAGACGAGACTAAAGCTCCCCGACTTGTTTATCAGTCGCCAAAATCGGATGATACCTCATGGAAAGTCGCAAAATGGGAAGGTGGCCGAAAATTCATCGCCCAGACCAAAAAGGCTATAGAACCGTATAAGCCAAGCCTTCAGGTTACGGAAATCGTTATACGATTCGATATCAATCAGTCACGATCGATTCAAAATAAAGTATTGCGCTATCAAATGATTTCCGACTGCCTCCCGATAGCTGCTCGTTCAGGGCCATCGATGGACCCAAACCGCCGCCGCGCCTCATTCGCGATGCTCATTCAGCGGCAATCAAGGCCCAGCAGACAATTGCGCTGCACACGGAACTCCAGCGCCCGAACCCCTTGTAGATTTGCGCCGCCAGTTTGGCTTGATCTTGAAGCGTCCCCTCGGCCTTGATCTGTGGATCCGATACGTTGCGCACCGCCAGCCAGCGCGGCGGACTCTCCAGGTCGGCGGCCACTTGCCCCAGCACCGCGTCTCCCATTTCCGAGACGCTCCCAAGGCCTTGCAGCCCGTAATGGTTGTCCGACGTGTCGAAGCCGAAAAAGTCCGTGCTCAGGATCGACGATTCGGATTTGGCGGCGCGGATAATCTTCGGCGCTCGTGTGTTTTCCGGTGGCAGCTGCGCCGAGTTGGCCTTGAATAATTTCTTCGCCGTGGCCATGAATTTCATGTCAGGCGCGCTATTCTTATAGATCGCGTCGTGGAAAGGCTCTCCCTTCAACCACTTCTGACAGTCGAACCGAACAATCGGACTCACCACCACGTCGCCCACTTCACAATCTTTTCCGATTCCGCCGGCGGTCCCCGTGGTGATGACCAGCTCGGGCCTCACCTCCTCGATGATCTGCTTCCACACGTCATAGTTGGGGAGCGTTTCACCCGCCTTGGGCGCCGTCTTGGTGTCCTGCGACAAATGCGAGTCGAATTTGAAGACCACCACGCTTGTCCCGTTGATCGTCGTTGTCCAGTAAGCCCCTAGTCGCTTGAGCTCCGTCGCCGGACATCCCGCTCGCATCTTTTTGGAGATCGTCTCGTAGTTATGCGTATACGGAATATAATCGTTGCGCGAGTCCTTGCCTGGAGTCAGCACTCGGCTCAGCGCGTGGCCTTCATCCACGGTCCAGGTCGCCAGCAATACGTGCGCGCGCGGCAGCGGCCCCTCTCCCGTCCCCCCGGGCTGCTCCCCGGTCTGTGGCGCCAGCCCATCCGGCCATTCGATCTCCGTGTACCGCGACATGCCCGTCGCGGTCGTAAACGCCAGGAAGTTAAGCCCGGCCAGGGATTGTGAGTCAAAATCAATGATCTCGCGCTGTATATCGTCCAGCGAAGGCTTCGCTGCCGCGGCCGCGAGAAACTCGTGCGCCTCCGCCGGAACCGGCGTCTCCATCGGTTTGAATCCAAGGTTCCGCGCCACCCAGGCCTGGTCGACTATCATAAGAGTGTCCTTCCCTGATAGGCATCCAAAGAGGTCAATGAAATCGGCTTCAGGATGTCTTTTGGACAGCCCGCCGCATTCTAAAGTCGCATCTGAAAATCAACATCTACTTTTGTGACAACATCGAGCGGTCAGGCTACCCAAGCTGCAATCGCACTGTCAATATTAAAACGCAAGTGAATTAAAACTTAATTGAAAAGGAATACCCGGCAGAGAAGTCCGGCGTCAAACCGCTCCCCAAGCGACAATCAAAATCCCCCCACCGTCACCCGGTCGCGCAAGGATGGGTTGCGCGCCGGCAGATTTATCCCGCCGGGAAAAATAATGAAATCGCCATGCCGGTTGACGCGCGGATTGCTCCCCATCGCGCGAACAGGAGGGGAAACGGCCCATGGGATGGGCCATATTTATTGTGATTAGTTTGGGGCTGATGCTGTTGGCAATACATACATTATAGGAAAACATCCTTTCGGAAACTTTGTCCTTCTTTCATTCCACGTCTTCCCTTTGCGCCTTTGCGTCTTTGCGCTGCATTTCATTTCTGCATTTCATTCCTCCATTTCCTCCCCGCGTCCGTTCCCGCATGCCTTTCGTAATTCGTAATTCGACATTCGTAATTCACCTCACAATTCATCTCAAAAAAAAATGAGATTATAGTCCTGCAAGGGTCTCTAAGGGTCTGTAAGGGAATTACAATTTTCTCAAACCCATGAGATAATACTCTCTGTATTCGCGGCCTACCGACCGCGCCACTCTCTCGCTCCGGTCGCCCCATCGCACCATGAAGTCTCGCAAGAAAAACCACTTCCACCGCAAGCCCAAATCGGCCCCGCGCCCGCCCACCGCTTCGCCATTTATCTCATCCCCCGCCCCACTCGCCCGAGCTGGCCGCCCCAATTCGCCGCAACTCCCGCAAACCACGATCCCCGCGCCGCCCCTTTCACCTTCCATGCCTCCCGCGCAACATCCCATCGCCAGCGCCGCCCTCAACAATTTCATCGCCTCTAGCGATCCCTTCGACCTCGCAACAACCGTTCAACAAATCATCGCCGCCGCCCCCGCGGCCAATCTCTCCCCCGCGCTCTCGCTCGAGCGCAAACTGCGCGCCCTCGTCGTCGCCGAGCAAATCCTCAGCGCCTGGTTCGAGTGGACCCACGCCCTCCCGCATTCCAAAATTGATTTCCACAAAGTCGAGCGCGCCGTCCGCGTCCTCGCCCGCCTCACCGCCATTCAGGAGTCACTAAGCCGCATCCAAACCACGCTAAAAAATCCCTCGCGCGGCCAAAAAATCGAACCTGTCCGCAATCCCCAATCAGCTCCTGAATTAAATCAAGAATTAGATCCCGAATTAGATAAAGAAATCACCGCCACCCTCGCCGAAGCCATCCAGCTCCAAACTGAAGCCACCGCATCACAAAACTCCACTCGCAACTGCGAAACCGCAACCGATAGTCTCGGCAACCACTCTAAAGCCCCTACGGGGCGCCGGCTTGTAGCCACGGGTGGAGCGCAGCGTAACCCGTGGTCAACGTCATCCCACCCCTGCCCCGCGAGGGGCAGAGGATTTCCGCATTCTCCTCCGTTGCCCTCAACAAACGACTCCTCCAATCCAAACTACGATACAGCCGCCCTCGGCTGTGATGCCAAAACTGCTAATCCCTGTAGCTCAGACCCCCATGACAATGGCCGGTCTCTATCCAATGAATTCGCGACTCCCGCAGCAACAACTGCACCCTCCGCCGATTCACAACAGCACCCAAATTCGCGCCCCAAACACAACTATCCCCCCAACCGCCGCACTCCGTTCTCTCTCAAACACCTCAACGCCGCACTCGACCGCACCAACAACGACCTCGAAACCCTGACCGGCATAAAAAACCCTCTAACTCCCATCCTCCCCCCCGAACCAAAACCTAATCCCCCTCGTCCCAAATCCTCCCGTCGCCATTCCAAACCAAGATCCCGATCCAACACTCCTCCCCTAACCGCCATCATGCAAAAACTAGCATCACTTTCCTCTCCTCCCGACTTCACCACCAACCCCAAACCACCCAACACCTCACCCACCCCCAAACCCCCCAACACCTCATGACAAAACCACCCAACACCTCAAACTTCTCCCACCGAATTCTAAATTCACCCTGAAATCAGAGTCCCAGCGGGACGACCGAAATTAGCCCTGCACTTTAGTGCTGGGACCCGATGCAAAAAGCAATTAGTCCCGGAGGGACGGCTGACCCAACAAAATCAGCCGTCCATCCAAAGGCACGCGCTCATCTTGGCGCCTTGCCACATAAACAATCCCCTGACAGTCCACCTGAAACTGCGCGTAAACCATGCTGCATTCCGAACTTCATCTTCAGTAAGTTCAAGTTGAGGGCTATGGACAAACTTAGAATTAAGAAATAAGGTTTATCGAAAAGTTCCCCGTACAGTGGTAACAAGTAATGGCAAACCATGCCTTCATCATTGCGTACTTTCTTTGGGTGAGGTGTGGCTTAAGCAGATGCCTAAGATCGGAGCACCGCACGCCATGCGCACTTCCACAACGCTCGTCAGATCGGCCGTATTCCTTCTCCTGATCACCATGTGGCTGCCGTGCACAGTTCGCGCGGCGGATCCGATGACCTGCGCCGTGCTCGCGGACCCGGCGCTTGGTTTGCCCGACTCCGCGGCGGTTCATCTTCTGGAAGTCGATCTCTCCAAAAAAGCGAATCTCGCGCTTCTGGAACGCGCGGAAATACAAAAGATCCTGGGCGAACAGAAACTCCAGCTGGCCCTTACGGCGCAAGGCCTTGATGAACGGCGCCGCCTCGGGGCGCTGCTCAAAGCCCGCCTGCTCGTCATCATGCGCGCCACCGACGCCACCATCGACGGCAAGCCGCGGCGCCAGGTGGAGTGCGTCATTTCCGAAACCAGCCAGGGACTGCGCCTTTCGCGCGAGGTCTTCGTTCTGGACGAAAGCACACCGCAAGCAGCCGTTGATCAAATTTCGGCCCTCGTCGATGAAGCCATGATCAAAGCGGCCCAGCCCGCATTGGCGATTCTCGCCGTGCCCCCTTTCGTGAGTGGAGACTTGCTGCACGACTACGATGCGATGCAGGACGCTTACGCACAATGCGTGATCACCGACTTGATGCGTACGCCGGGGCTGCGAGTCGTGGAACTGGCCGAAGCGCAGGCCATCGCCCAGGAAATCCGATTGGGACAAAACCAAAAAATAGGCCGGGAGCTGCTCCCTTATTATTTGAATGGAACTTTCCGCGATTCGGTTCAGGGACAGGCTCAGGCCGAAGCCCGCAAGGTCTCGCTGACGCTGGAAATTCGGCAAGGCGATCAGCCCATCCTGTCCAAACAAAGCGAGCCCCTCGCGCCCGAGGCCGCCGCCTTATTCTTGCGGGAGACCGCCGCAGCGGCTTTGCAGCAGGCACTGAAACAACCACCCCAAGCCTTCGATGCCGCGGCGGAAAGCCTTCAGCTGGAACGGCGCGCCGGCCAGTCCTCGCTGCTGGGCGACTGGGCCACGGCGCTAAGCCTTGATGAAGCGGCCCTGCTCATCGACCCCGAACGTGTTTCAATTCATCGCCACGCCATTCAAATGCTGACGAAGCAAATGTGGGCCGCTGGCAGACCTTCCTATCTGCCTCTGGACGCTCCGCAGAGGGAAAAGGTCCTGAAGCTCCTGGCTCTCGATGATCGTGCGTGCACTCACTTTGCCTACTATCTGGCGCATTTCGATGCCGACGCACCTCGGCTCAACCTTCCCGACCGTCCCGATTTCTCCACGCTCTACGGCTTGTTTTGGTTCGCCGTAAATTCCCAAAACATGCCGGTCAAAGATCCGGAAATCAAGCAGGCCATGCTCATCGACGCCAGGCGCAAGCGCGAGCTGTTTCTGGCGGCCTGTGATGGCGTGCTCGCCCAGGGCACCCATGATTCCCGTGCCATCACCCGGCTGAATACGGGACGCACGTTATCTGGCAACGCCCTCGAAATCAGCCACGGTACGTCGTTCAATCTGCCGATTGAAGAGTCCGACGAGGAACTCGCCGCGGCCCGCTGGCGCGAGATCCGCGCCTGGGCCGATATGCGCGATGGAGCGCGCGTGTACATGGTTCTGCATTGCCTGACCGACGGCGGCACATCGACGACCGCATTTCAAAAACTCATCGACCAAACCGCCGCATTGAATGGCCCGGAGTGGCCCTACATCGCCAAAGTAGCCCGCGTGCAATTGCTGTCGGAAACACCGGAAAAAGAACTCGCCGCACTCGGTGCGCTGAAAAACGAAGTCTCGAGTTCCACGCTCCCCAATGACCTCAAGCGTTATCTCGATTCCAACTTGCAAAACGGAATCGGCACCGCAAAACAAAAAATCGAACGGGTGGCCATCGATATCAAAATCAACAAGGATCTCGCCGACTACAAAGCCGGCCGGCTCACCCCTATCAACGCGCCCACTCCCACGCCCGCCCCTTCTTCAAGCGACGATTTTGTGATCCAGCCCATCCCTGAAATCAAGACGCAGATCCTCGGCTGGATCAAAGGAAGTCCGGCGTTCGATATCCTATGGGATGCGCAAACAATTTACATCATGCGCCGGCCCGGTCAGCCTGCAGCCGTGTGCCATGTGAACCCGATGCCCGGTGGCGCGCAATTTTTACCGGGCGCGGTCGAAGCCGACGAGCCGGAATGGGCGAAAACCTCCATCGTGTCGCAGCAGCGCGATGTCGCGCAGGTTATCTACGATGGCCGCTATTTGTGGTCGGCATTCAAAGACAAAATCTGCGTGATCGATCCCGACTCGTTGCATGTTGAGGAAATCGGCGCAGCGAACGGGCTCCCGCCGGGGAGGATTCGATTGGCGCCGCTTTCGCCCGGGCACGTCTGCGCCGTGGGCGGGTTTGGCCGCTCGTGGATTGCCAACGTCGACTTCGCCGCCGATGGCGCCAAAAAGGTCGATGTCTTTCACGAGGCGCGGCTGGAAGCGGGCAATAAAAAAGATTTGGGACTGACTTTCAATCCCTACTACGCGGTGACTTTGCGCGGTGCGAAACCTGAAGATCCGCCCCGCGTACTGATAGGCCGCGCACGGAACGATTCCGCCACGTACTTTCCGTTGCTCGTCGATCCCGCGCATCGCACGGTAAGCGTGTTGGATGAGCGGCTCTCAAACGAACTGCGCCCTGAAAGCCTGTTCACGAATGAAGGAAAAGTTTATTGGATCGAGAGTAGTATCGATAACTCCGCGCCGACGGAATTCATGGAAGGATCGCATACGGCGATCTACCATCTGGCGCAATTCGGCGCACCCGATTTTCATAAATCGCTCCCCCTCAGCCGCATCGCTTATCTTGGCTTTCCCGCGCGTTATGGCGTGCCGCGCGGCATGCTCGGCTTCGCCGATGGAGAGTGCTTTCTCTTTCTCGACGATTGCTGGCTTGCCGATCCCAAGCGCGGCCGGAGCGTGCAGTTGCGCGGCCACCTGCCCGGCGAGCGCAGCACGCGGCGCGCAGGAGAATCGAATTTCTACGGCATTGTGCTTATGACCAGCGAAGGCATGTCCGGGGCGAGTTATCAGTTCCAGCCCGCAGCCGCGTTCAAAAGCAGTCTCACCGCGATTCATCAAGGCGATGCCGCCGGTCGTAAGACGATTGCCGCGGACCCGTTCGAGGGGAAAAAAGTCACCGTGCAAATCGCAGGCGGCTCGGGTGCCATGCCCCAGGGCATGCCCAATACGCGCGGCGCCGCGGCCCCCCAGCCAATTTCGGTGGAAGGCGTGATCAATTCCGGAACCGTGATGGTGGAGCGCGATGGGCTGCCGGCCAATCCGCAGCTAACCCTCGATACCGCCATTCAAGCTGATGCCGCCTTCAAAGGGGCAGGCGCCGGAGTGCTCACCTCCAGATTCGGTGCGCATCGTTCAGGGCGGGATCCCAACGATCCCCTATTTTTTGAAGTGCAGCTTGCGGCGCCCGTGCCGGGTGAGGGGGCGAGTCAACCTCCCTCACGAGTTGCCGGGAATAAATAACTCCGAGCGAAGCCTTACGCCGTCGCCCCCAGCCGCAGCGGCAACTCCCGCAGCCGCTGTTTCGTGGCGTCAAAGATCGCATTATTCAGCGCCGGCGCCAGCGCGATGATCGGCGTTTCGCCCGCCCCCGCCGACGGCAAATCAGGGCGGTTCAGCAAAATCACCTCGATCGGCGGCACGTCGCTAAACCGCGGGACTTTGTAATCGCTCAGCGTCGCGTTGGTGATCTTGCCGTTCTCAAACTCGATCGCCTCGCGCAGCGCCGGCCCCAGCCCCTGCACGATTCCCCCCGTGACCTGCTGCCGCAGATTGTGCGGGTTCACGATCGCGCCGCATTCGTAGGCCACGGTCAGGCGCTTGATCTTAACCGCGCCGCTCGCCGCATCGGCCGTCACCTCGGCGCAGCACGCCACCACCGAGCCCTTGTCATTGCTGCACGCGATGCCGTAGCCCGCGCCGCCCGACGCCTTCTTGCGCCCTTCCCAGCCAAACCCCTTGGCCGCTGCGTTCAGCACGCCCAGCATGCGCGCCTCTTTCAGGTTCGCCAGACGGAAGGCCAGCGGGTCCATCTCCGCCAGATATGCTAGTTCATCCATAAACGATTCACGTGCGAACGAATTCGCCGTCGCCGCCAGCGCCCGGTACGACCCCTGCCGCAGCGGACTCTGCGACGGCCTGAACTGCTCATTTTTCACTTCCACGCCATAGGGCGTGGGCAACGACGAAGGCCCGGAGTTGGTGTTGATATGTTCCCACCCCGTAAGAACCCCCTTGGCATCGATCCCCGCACGCATCTCCAGCACCGCTGCCGGACGGAAGTAGGCCCAGGTAAACTCCTCCTCGCGCGTCCAGCGCAGATGCACCGGCTTCCCCGCCGCCTTGGCCAGCCGCGCCGCCTCGATCGCCTGGTCCGCCGCCGTCTTGCCGCCGAACCCGCCGCCAAAGTCCGGCGCGATCACGCGGATGTTGGCCGGCACTGTGTCGCGCAGCGCTCCCGCCAGTTCCCCGACGCGCCCCGCCGGGTCCTGCGTCCCGGTCCACACCGTCAGCTTCTCGCCTTCCCACTCCGCCACCGCCGCGCGCGGCTCCATCGGCACGTGGGCCACATAAGGGATGTGATACGTCGCACTCAGTTTCTTCGCCGCGCCATTGATCGCCGTCTCCACGCTCGCCGGCGTCGGGTTGGCCTGCGCCTTCGACTTCAGGTACTCATAGATTTCCTTGCTGTTCGGCTGCTTAACCTCATCCCACTTCGCCGTCGCCGCGATCGCATCCACCGCCTGCTGCGCCAGCATCGAGTTCGGCGCGGCGCACCCCACAAAATTTCCGTCGCGCACCGCCACCACGCCCTTCATCGCCTGCGCCGGCGCCAGATCGACTTCCTTCAGCGTCGCCCCGAACGAGGGTGGACGCATCACTTTGCCGTAAAGCATCCCCGGCCGCACGATGTCCGACGGATACTGATGCTTCCCCGTCACCACGTCGCGCAGGTTGGGCCGCACCGCCTTCTTGCCCATCACCTGCCACGCCGTGGGCTCGGTCAGCGCCACCGTGCGCGTATCATAAGTTGCCTTGAACGCCGCCTCGGCCGGAGCCAGCTTGGCCGCCTGCGCATACGTCATCGTCTTGCCCGAGGCCTTATCCTTGATCACCCCGTCCTTCACTTCCGCGCCCTCAGGCTTGATCCCCCACTCCGTCGCCGCCATCGCAACCATCAGCTCACGCGCCTTCGCCGCCCCCGCACGCACCGCCGGCACGGTGTTGGGCGTCGTGCCGCTGCCATACGTGCCGCCATCGTTCGGCGTCACCGCCGTATCGCCCATCACAAGGTGGATCTTCTCATACCTTTCCAGCACATTGGGATCCTAAGCTTAGAATTCCACGTGGACAAGTTGTCGCGGCCGCTTCTATAGTGTCACCTAAATACTAGTGACTCCAGCGTAACTGGACTGGCCACAGTTAGGCCGCAAATGTAATCACACTGGCTCACCT
>JADMIO011398620.1_pt1 | contig 47924 bp, 56 predicted proteins | sample 8958161 | NCBI WGS metagenome assembly JADMIO01 (sample SAMN16585339, study PRJNA669376) | soil metagenome | isolation source: Crop rotation soil | place: USA: Cullars Rotation, Alabama | collected 2011
CCGCGACTTCAAGTCACGTGAATTCCAAGCTTCGGATCCCACTGTGCTGGAAAGGAAACAGAGGATGAACGGCGCCGCGGTCGCCATGCTACGCCGCCGGGACGAGCTCGAGGTTCTTGCCGTTCCGCCGGATCTGGTTCGACCGCTTCAGCGCGTAGACGGCCAGGTAAATCGCCTGCTTGTGATGACGCCCCTGCAGGCCGCGCGTCGGCCGAATCCGCTCGATCAGCGTCTTGACCGGCAGCGGGCCGTCCTGCAGGTGCCGCAGCACCGCCTCGCGCCGGGCGACGGTGACCTTCGACGGGCTCGGCCCCGGGCCGCCGGGATGCTTCCCGCGGCGCCTGGTCGCCACGTGCCGCCGCTTCGGCTGCTGGTCCGCCGGCGCTTCGACCGCCAGGATGCGCCGCAGGCCGTCGAGCACGATGGTGTAGTCGTCGAGCACCGTCTGCGTCTGCCGCCGGCGGGCCTCGAGGTGTTCCACCGCATCGAGCAAGCACTCCATCACTGCCCTCCTCCTCCTCCGCTCGGCGCACGCTCCGGCGTGGGGATGAGCGGCGGCGCCGGGATGATGACGTTCGAGCCGACCGGCGGCTGCAGCGCGCGCGCTTGCTCCGGCGTCGGCGGGACCGGCACGTTCACGAACACGACCGACGCGCTCGCGACGGCGCCGCTCCCGTTCGGCGGCGCGCCGGCGGGAAGCTCGCCGCCCTGCAGGTCTGAGAGCAGCAGCTCGAGCGCCAGCTTCGCGAACCCCAGATGCCCGTTGCACGTCTTGCGGTAGATGGTCGCCTCGGCCGCTTTCTTGAGCGTCGCGCGGTCGACGTCCAACCGGTCCGCGAACCACTCGATGAACCCCGGCGCGTGCCGATACCAGCGCGTAACGGTCGCGGCGCGCACGCGAATCCGCTGCGCTGTCTCCGCTTGCGATAACCACTTGTCCTGCAGCAGTTGCACGCGGCGGTCTTCGACATACGCCCACATCTGGTTGGTGGGCACGAATTGCGGTTTCTTGCCGGGGTCAGGCGACGCGGAGGCGGCCGCGGCCAGCGCGGGCTTTTTCCGCTTTCGCGCCGGCGACGAAGTCGGTGCCGACTTGCTCGAGCTGCGTCGTGAGCGGGCCGTAGCGCCGGAGCTCGGTGTCGAAGAACTCATAAGTGTGCCTCGCAAGGGCCAGCATTTCGCGGCCGTCATCGCGGTGGTAGCGCGGCTCGCCGTCCTTCGTGACCAGCTGCCGCAGGTGACAGAGCTCGTGGTAGACCAGGTGCTCGCGCTCGATGGGAAAGCCGGACGGCCCGAGCTCGGGATTCCAGCCGCGGCGGTCCCAGGCCGCTTGGTCGACGTAAATCAGGAAGTCCGGCGACTCGCGGGTCTCGCTCGCGAACGTCGCCACCAGGAAGGGCCACAGCAGCCGATGCGCGCCCTGCACCGGCAAGCCCGCGATATACGCATCACACGGTTGGCCGTGCAGGGTCAGCGCGGGTTGCTGGAGGATGAAGGCGAGCCGCGCCGCGCGCACGTGCGGAAACCGCTGCTCGACGTCGTCGGTCAGCAGGAACCGCGCAATGGCCTGCGCGTCGGGCAAGAGACTGAACGTGTCCGCGAGAAACGGACCGTCCACGAGACGAATCGCTTTCCCTTAGCCGGGGAGAAGTGCCGAGCTAATCTACCACGCGATTCAACGGGTCCGCGGTGACAGCCGCCATCCGACGCACGAGTGCGCTCGCAGACTCCTGCAGGGCCGCCACCGTCGGCTCTAAAGCTGACTCGGCGGCTGACCTGGCGGCTGACCTGGCGGCTGACCTGGCGGCTGACCTGGCGGCTGACCAGGCGGCTGACCTGGCGGCTGACCTGGCGGCTGACCAGGCGGCTGACCAGGCGGCTGACCTGGCGGCTGACCAGGCGGCTGACCAGGCGGCTGACCAGGCGGCTGACCAGGCGGCTGACCTGGCGGCTGACAAGGCGGGTTGTGCAGCGGCGCAGGATTCGTCGTCGACGAGCGGCGCGAGGCCACGCAACGCGACCGCGTGGGCTTTCAAATCGTCACGCAACGACAGCCACGCCGGAGCGAACTCCCGCGCGAGCCAGTCGATTGCCATCCGCGACCGCACGAGCTCCACGTCTAACGTGCTTCGCGTGTTCAACAGCACCGGCAACAATGGCCGCAGCAACCGCGACCGCGTCTTGTCGTCCTGAATCGAATCGTTCCACGACCGCATGAACGCCCCGATGACCGGACACGTGCAGGCGGGATGATCGGAGTGCTTCTCGCCGGCGAGCCAGGCGACCGCCTCCATCGCGCAGAGCCCTGAACTGCGCGTCGCGTGACTCCCCGACTTGAGCACCAGTGTCTCCAACCGATCAACAGGCAGAACCTTCTCGATCGCCATCGTCACTCCTCTCGGTGAATTACCAGCCTCTCGCAATGCGCTGCCGCTCCCGCTCGGCGCGCCGGTCGCACCGCGACGCCTGGCGGACGACGGGCGTCTGACACCTGGGGCACGTGCCGAACCCGGTGGTCTCCCGGCCGCTCGTCAGCTCCGCGCCGTCGACCGACGCGTAGATACGGTAGCCCCGCCAGGCGCACCGGGGACAGCACACGCGCACCTGGTCGTCGCGGCTCATGCCGACGTCTCCGGCGGCTGCAGCTTCCGGCCTCGGCGCGACACCTGCAGGAGCTCCTCGAACGCTCGCCGGTCCACGAACCGCGTCTTCTGCGGGCCGAGGTGGTAGGGCAAGACCCCCTGCTGCATCCAGTTGTAGACGGTCCGCCGCGACACCGGAGAGTCCTCGAGCAGGCGATAGAGCGCAATGCGCTCGCTCATAACCGTCGACTGACGTCGTTCAGACGTAACAGCTCCGCCTCGGTCTTGAAACCGCAGTTCTTCAGCCGGCCATCCTGCTGCAGTGCTCGAAGGTTTTCGCCGGTAATACTCCCGAGAACAAACCACTTCATCAGCCAGCACCCTTCGCCGATCGGTGGGTCCTCGCCAGAGTGCGCTTTCCACACGGCACACAAGGCGCGATACGCTCGCAGCGTGAACGTCGTCGCGCCCGCCAGGCATTCCCCCGGCCGCTTTTCGATCGGATTGCCGCAAATCCGGCACTCGCACCGAGCGTTCAAGGGCACCGTCCGAACGATCCTCACGCGTTCCCTCCAGGAATAAACTCCACTGGACCCCGCAGCAACCGCTGCTCGTCGAGCGCCACGATGTCGAGCTTGTGCTCGGTAAACAACGGATGGCAGTCGCCGCAGAACGTGATGCACTGCAGGGGGTTGGTGTCGTCGCCCCCGAGCGACCGCGGCGGCCACTCGTGGATGTTGGCGATGCGGAGCTCGTGCGGCGCCTGGGAGGGTTTCAGCCAGACCTTCTTGTCGCACCGCCGGCAGCGTCCACGGTCCGCCGTGAACACCTCGAGCCGGCACTTCTCCCGGGCCCGTTTGTGGTCGCGGTCGTCCCGCTGCTTGTTGCGCTTAATGGTCCCCTTCGCCGGTTTCGCGAGCTCCTTCGCGGTGAAGCGCTTCGCCCCGACGACGGGCAGGTCCTCGAGGCTCATTGTCCTGCCGGCATCACCCAATCGCGGGTGCTCGTCGGGCCGCCTCGTTTCGCGGTCGTCTCCTTCCGCCACCCTCGAAATTCCAGCACTAAGGCGGCGGCCTGCTGGAGACTCATCCCGCAGAATTTCTGCCCGAAGTCCATCAGAAATGCATCCTGCTCCGATGCTTCGGCGGCCTCGAGCATCGCCAAGGCGTGCTCACGGGCTTGCTCCGTGCTCTGTTGCGCGATTACCCGCATCCCGAGCAGCAGCTGCACAAACGGCTCGCCTTCCGCGTTCACACCGGACTGATGCCACAGCACCGAGTCCTCGCCCGGCCTGGGCTGCAGGGCGATGCCGTGCATGTCGATGACGTTGTCGTCGTGGAACGCGTGCTGATAACCGGCCTCGGCGAGCGCGTCGCGAATCTCGCGATGGGCCTCGGGGCTGATCTGGAGAATCGCGTAGGTGTATGTCATATGCTCTGCTCCTGGCTGGCTCGTCGCGGCTTCGTCCGCGTCGCCACCTGGCCGCGCCGCTCGACCCAGAAGGCCGCGCGGTCAAACCACGTGAGCTGGTCCTGGCGGTAGGCCAATTCGTGCGCGGACCCGTGGCCCGTGCCGAGGTGATTGCGGAGCACCTGGTGCTGCCGTTCCCGGTCGCGGGCCCACTCGAGCGCGGCGCTGAGCGAATACGCCTGGTGGTCGGTCGCGACCCGGCGCGGCTCGTTCGGCCGACCAATCGGCGGCGCTAAGCGCTTCACGATGAACGGGGCGTCCGTCCTCACGCCGGCGACTCCTGCCGTTGCCGGCGCAGCCGCTCCCGTTCCTGCTCGAGCGGTGACGAGTTTGCCGCGCGATCGAGACGGTTCTCGTCGAGTATGTCCGCTTCGACGGCCTCGTTTTCAACGAGTCCATGCACGATGCCGTCTTCCTTGACCGGCCACCTCACAGGATTCAGCGCCTTGAGCTCCTCGCGCCGGCGCTCCGCGACCTGCTCGCGTTCCGCCTCGAGTCGGTTCTTGGCCGCGAGCTCCTCCGGCGTCGCGCACAGGTCGCAGTAGTCGCCTTTCAGGTGGTTGTCCTTCGGGTTGTCGTGTTCGACGAGCACGAAGGTGCCGACCGCCAGCCGGCTGAACACCTCGAGCTCGCTCATGTTGAGCACGCGCTGCCCGCCGAGCTCGAACTCCTGGCCGGAATACTTGCCGTAAAAGATGCAGTCCCCGACCTGCACGTCCATCGGGATGAGCTCGCCGGTCTGCTTGCTCCGCAGGCCGGGCCCCATCGCGAGCACGATGCCGTGCTGCGGGCGCTCGCGCTGGTGGCTGATTTCGGGCATGTGCAGGCCGCTCGCGGTGCGCGACGCCACCGCCAGGGGCGCCACGAGCAGCCGGTCGCGCAACGGCTGCATGTCGGTCAAACGATAGGGTTCGGTGTTCATACTCGAGCAGCTCCTTCTTGGAGAATCGTTATCTCGCCGTTTTCGGACGTGAACTTAAACATGTGCGTTATCTCGCAGCAGAGCGTGTTGCGGCATGTGCGCCCGATCTGCTCGCGCGCCTCCAAAGGGCCGATCAACGCCTTCCAGACCACGCGGTGAACAAGCTGCATCGCCGGTCGTTCTTTGCTGACCGCGACCCGGCCATACAAGGGCTCCCCGGGATGGGGCCGGAACACCATGCCAGTCCAAATAAGGCACTCGCCCTCGCGCCGACATTTGTCCATCACACGCTCGAGAGGACTGCGGTGCGGGTAGGGATTCCCCATTTCAGTGCAGCCGGTTCATGGGGTCGACCGGCGACGGCTGCTCGCCGGGTTCGGTTTGTTCGATCTTTTGCTCGACGTGCGCCTGGTAGTAGGCGACGCGCACGGGCAACTGCTGGCTGATGTCCGCAACGCGCGCGGTCACCGCGTCGGGGTCCGCGTTCGCGAGCTCGGCGCCGAGCGCCAAGCAGAGAATGTCGAGGCAGGCTTTCGTCAGGAACCGCGTGCCGCGGTGACGAATCTCGCCGTCGTAGTGGCGGCTGAGATGCGTCTGAATCGAGCCGGCAATGCGGTTGGCCGCCGCCTCCTCGGGTTCCTCGAGGTTCGCCGGCGCGACGTCGGCGGTTGGGGCCGGCCCGGTCGGGCGGTCGGCGATCCCGGCAATCAGGTGCGCCAGCCCCGGCCCGTCGAGCGACGTGACCGCCCGCACCTCCAGCTCCGCGCCCTGAATCGTGATCAGCACGCCGCCGTGGACCGGCAGCGAGGCGAGCAGGCGCGTCGGGAGTTTCACCGGCTTGCCGTGCAGGGCCGCCAGCGCCGCCGCGATCAGGCTCATTTCCGAGTGCCCGATCTGCCGCTGGTCGACCAGCGCGTCGGCGATCGCCCCGCGGGCTTCGTTCTCCGGTTTGGTGCGCGCCGCCTCGAGCAGGCGCTCGACCAGGACGCGCTGCGAAATCATGTCCATCATGCGGATTCCACCTTTCGGGCGATCAGCCGCAGCGTGGTCTCGGAAATGCGACCGCCGCTCCATCGCCGCAGACGTGTGACCAGCTCCTCGCCGGTGATCTGGTGTCGGAGAAACTGCGTAGCGGTTCGTTCCAGCAAGCGGAGGGTAGCCTCCCCTACAGGATCACCAGGATCTTCCTTATAGGGGGGTGTGGGGGGATTTGGTGGATTTGTCACCCCTGATGTCACCCCTGACGAATTTTCGAGCAGTGCTAAATTGGCACGTCTCGGAAACAGGCGATATGTCGTCGGCCGATGGTGCCGCGCCGGCTCCTGCACCGCGATGATCTGGCGCGCTTTCAAATCGGCGAGGCACCGGCGGACCGACCGTAGGTCGATCTGGCAGTGTTCGGCGATCGTCGGTGCGCCGGGGAACGCGTTGCGGCCCTCACGGTCGGCGCTGTCGGCGAGCGCCAGCAACACCAGCCGCTCCGCCGGCGTGAGGTCTGCCTCCTTCCACGCGAGGACGAGCATGATGGCGCTCATGACGCGCGGGTGAGGTAACCCTCGTCGAGCAGACGCTGCGCCACGACGTCGCGCACGATCGCGCGGCACCGCAGCTGAAAGCCGCCGACGTGCGGGCCCGAACAAGCGCGCACGAGTTGATCGAAATCCTTGTCGGAAATGATCAGCAGGTGCCCGTGCAGACCGGCCTGCAGCCGCCGCAAGAGCGACTGCCAGCCGCCGCGACCGTGCACCGGCCGCTCGAGCAGCGCGAGACTGTCCGGTCGAAGGTAGGCGACGCGTCTCATCGGCCGGCGAGCTTCGCTCTCTGACGGCCTTCGCAGCCCGGATACCGTTTGCCGAGCTCGCCCTTCAGCACGGTCGCCTGGCGATTCAGGAGCGGCTGCAGCGCCTCGCGAATCGCGTCGTCGAACTCGGTGAGGGTCCGGTCGCCGATCGCCTTCAGGAGCGCCGGTAAATCGGAAATCTCGGCAATCCACGTCGCACGCGTGACGGTGCGTCCGGTCGACGGCACCGACGTCGGCGCCGCGGGCACGATCGGCGCGGGCAACGTGCGGGCTTCTGCCAGAATCTCGACGGCCCCGTTCACGTCGCCCGACTGCACCGCCTGCTGCGCCGCGCGCTTCGTCGCTTCCTGCTGCTCGAGGCGCGCCCGCTCCTCGCGTTCGCGTTGCTCGCGCTGCTCGCGCTGCTGTTCCGCGAGTTTCCACGCGGCAATCCGGTCGCCGAGCACGCGACGCGCGTCCTCCACCGGCTTCAGGTAGCCGCCGCGTTCGTCGGTCAGCCCCTTCCACAGCTTGTGCGCCCGATCGCAGTGCGGGTCGTAGTGGGCGTGAATCCCCTGTTCGATGGCGCGGAGCGCATCGAAACAGAGCTCGCCGGCGACGCAGGTGTCACGGTCGGTGACCTGGAGCGCGAGCGCCTGCGGCACCAGGTCATCGGATTGCGCCTTCAGCGTCAGCGTCGCGCGGGCCGGCACGAGCGACGTGACGACGAGCTCGGAGGGCTCGACGTCAGCCGGCGTGATCGGGTCGAACTCGGCGTCCTCGTCGAACACGGGCTCGGGGTCGTCGAAGATGGGCGCGGTCTCAAGGTCGTGTGCCGTGTCGAATGCGAACAGGGCGCCGACGAGCTCGCGGCGTTCCTCCTCCGCCGCGCGTTCGCGGCGCACGCGTTCCCGTTCCAGCCGTCCCATCATGCTCGCCTCCATGACGGATGCGCCGACGCCTCGAGCGAGAGCGCGGCGTTGAACCGTTGCAAATCCTTGTGTGACGTGTAGGTGTCGAGTCGATACCGGCCAGTCGGCAGCAGCTGCACCGAGTAGCGCGGCCACGGCGCATCCCATCGGAGCGCCGGCAGCCCGAAGAACTGCGGCGGCACGACGGCGCGAATCAGTTGCTCGTAGGCCGCGGTCTGCGGGCCGGCGCCGGCATCAAACGGATCGCCGGTCTTGATATCGACGACGGCCGGTGTGCCGTCCGGCTGCAGCTTCCACACGATGCCGAAGCGATCGACCGTGCCGCCGTAGCGCATGGTCGGGTGCACGAGCTGCGTCTCGAGCAGCAACGGCTGGAAGTCCAGCTCTTTCCGGAACCGGACCCACGCCTCGAGATACGGCAGCACCTCCGGCGCCAGGCGGTCGACGTTCAGATCGCCCTCGTCGAAGTAGTGAGCCGCGGCATGGACGGCCAGGCCGAGCGTCTGCTTCGCGACGAGCGTCTCGACGGAGATCGGCAGGGCCGTCCAGTCGGCGGAGATCTTGTGCTCGCGATTGATGCGCGTGACGTTGAGGACCGGCGCCGCGTCGAAGAAATACCGATGCTCGACGCGGTCAAACGTGACGCCGGGTTGCACGAACGGCGCGAGGGTGGCGAGGGTCATTTCTTCCTCCCCACCTTGCGGCGCTGTCGATCGATTTGTTTTTTGACTGACTGCAGGTCCTTCGGGTCGCTGACGCCTTTGGGCTCGAGCGATTTCTCGACGTCACCAACGTTGACCCCGAGACTGCGCGCCCAATCGACCGCCTCTTTCTCGTTCCAGTGCGCCGTGAACGCGTAACGGACTCGATCGTGTGCGGCGCTCACCACCATCTGCGGCAGCGACGCCGGCGACGCCGGGCGGAACCCCAGGATGCTTAGCGCGTTGTTCAGCAACGGCTGCGGAATCTTCTTGAGAGCCTTCAGCTTCGCCTCGGTCGCGGTTTTCAACGCAGGCCCGAGGCGCTCCCACCGTTTCGCCTTCGCTTCCTCAGCCTCGCGGTGTTTCTGCTCAGCCGCGGCCGCTGCGCCACGGCTGCCACTCTCTCGCGCCGTCTGTTCCTTCCGCTTGGCGACAGCTTTCGGTGAGTGCTCCGGCCAGTGTTTCGCGCAGAGCTTTTTCGCGACGCAGACCTCGAGCACCTCGCCCTGGCGCTCGCCGAACACCACGACCGCGCGTTCGGCGTGCTCGCAGGTCGAGCGGCCGCCGGCGGCGCGCCAGTGATGCTCGGTCAGCACGCCCTCGAATCGCTTCGGGTTCGCGGGATCCTTCGGCAGGATCATCGCGCGCGCGACCTGGAGCACGCGCGTGTTCTCGCGGGCCGCCTCGACGAGGGCCTCGTCGACTTCGGGCAGCAGGTTCTGCACAGCCTCCGTCCGGATCGCGAGGCGCACGTTTGTCTCGATCCAGTCGTTGACGTCGCGAACGCTCCGCACGCTCCGGTGGGCAACCTCGTCTCGCTCGCCGAGAAAATCCCATCGCCACAGGGCATCGCCGCCGGCCCAATGGCCAGCGGACGACTCCGCGTCGTTGTTGATCCGCTTCTGGTCCTCCGGCTCAAGCCGCGCCAGGAGCTCGGCGTGCGTGACGGTGAACTCGTCTTTCAGGAACGCCTCTTTGAGCGGCGCGATCAGCTTCGTGAACTCGAGGCGGTTGTAGACCCATCGGATCGATTTGCCGATGGCGGCCGCCAGGGTCTCCGCGGTGTGCAGCTTCTTGTCGATCAGCCGCTTGAACGCCTCGCCCTCGTCGAGCGGATGCATCGAATTGCGGGCGATGTTCTCGACGAGCTGCACCTCGAGCACCTTCAGGTCGTCGTAGTCGCGCACGACGACGGGCACCGTCTCGAGCCCCGCGAGCTGCGCCGCTTTGTATCGCGTCGCGCCGCACACAATCTGCAGCTTGTTGTTGTGTGGCCGAACGATGAGCGGCTCGATGATGTCGAGCTTCTTCACGGACTCGGCCATCTGATCGATGTAGGCCGTATCGGGCTGTTTGCGTCGCGGGTTGTCGCTCGGAATCAGATCGGCGAGCGGCACCCGACGCGACTCGACGGCGAGCGCGGCGGTCATTGCGCACCTCCCGCCGTCGCCGCCTTGAAGTCCCGCACCGGCGGATCCTTGCGGCGCTGTTGTGGGCAGGTGGCGAAATGCACCTGGTCGGTTTTCACCGTCGCGATGACGGCGCCGTTCGTCAGCACGACGAGATCACCCACGACGTCGGGGACGGCGTCGAACCGAATCCCCTTCTCGTTCGGATAGGTGACGTAGCGGATGACCGCGCCGCCGCAGCCCTTGTGGAGGGTCCCACGGGGATCCGTCCAGTCTTGACAGCTCCCAGACTTCGGCTGAAATTTCCCCTCCGGGTCGTTGTGGTGCTTCCAGTAGATCCGAATCGTTTGATCCTTCGCCATCACTCAACTCCTTGCGGCGCACCTCGCGCCACGATTGGTAGTCATCAACCAGGACGACGAAGATGCCCGACGCCACCCACCCGATCACGAACCCGAGCACCGCGACCGTCCACCCGTCGCCAGGCGTCCAGCAGGTCACCGGGCACCGCCGACGAGCTCGTCGATCTCATTCCAGTTGCGGCCGGTCCTGTCGCTGCGCACGTGGGTGACGAAGTCGACGATTGGCACGTGCCGCTGTTCAAAGTCGTGCAGGACGTCGCCGATATTCCGGTTGAACGTCATGCCCTTCCGGCCGTCCGTGAGCTCGACGAGCCAGTAGGGATTTCCCGTCGTCGCCGTGCGCTTCTCGAGCTTGAGGATGGTCGGCAGCGCGCGAGCGGCGCCGGCGTGTGCGTGCACCGGCGCCGTCTCCCGCGATCCCGAGGCTCCCCCGTTCGGAATAGACGGGGCCTCCCGCAGCGGAGCACCCGGCGAGGGTGGGAGGACCGCTGCTGGTGGAGCACTGGCGCTCGCGCGTTCCGGCATCGGCACGACGCGACCACCGTTGGTCTTGGGCTGCGCGGCCGCGCCGTCGTCGTCATCCTCCGGCGCGACCCCGAGGAGCGACATGAGTCCGTAGCGACGCGCGTAGGTGATGGCGGAGCCGATAGCTTGCGGATCCGTGCCGTCAATGCCGACCGTGAGGTCGTTGCGGATCCATTCGCCGCTGCCGTGCGCGAGAAGCGTCGTCACGGTCACCGATCGCTGCCCCACGCATGGCGGCTGCAGGATCGCAATGTCGTTCTCGTTCAGCGCGCGCCGAACGGCGGCGAGCACCGTCGCCAGGTCCGCGTAGTCGTAGGTGTATTTCGCGCCGGTCCGTTTCGATTCGACGTGCGCGGTCAGCGCGCGATCGATTTGCCCGAACGCGAGCTGCGCCTTCGCGAGCGCGGTGACGAACTGACTGATGGTGTCCGACGAGCTGAAGGTCAAGCGGGCCGGCGGCGCGCCACTCGGTGCCGGCAGCACGTCGGGCGGTCGGGATTGGAGCTCGGTGCGTTCCTGCACCGCGCTCGGTTCGGGGTCTCCCATGTCTGTCCTCGCCTTTCTTCCCCGCGAAGCTACGGGGCGGTCTCTCGGTTCACGACGACGTGCTGCGTATACGCACGGATCAACTGCGGCACGAGCGCGTAGCGTTCAGGCTTGCCGTCTTGCGTCCGGACGTGGCCGCGGTGCATGTCCGGCGGGTCCGGCAGCTCGAGCAGTTCGAACAGCGCGGCCTGCGATTCGGTCAGCGTCATCGCCGCCGCTCCTGCAGGGCGTCCTCGAGCGCGTCGAGGCGCGCGCGCGTTTCTCGAATCAGTTGACGGGCGCGGGCATCCGGATCCGGCGGCGGAAAGGCTTTCGCGAGCGCGCCGGCGACCGCCGCCTTCGCCGGCCGCGGACCGTCATCGAGCCGGCCGATCTTGCCGGCGTGAAACTCGCGCATCATCTGCGACGGATCCACCTGGCCGAGCTGATAGGCCGCTTCCTTCACGCTGCCGAAGTGGTCGACGACGGCCTTCGCGACGACCGTGCCGATGACCGGGTCCTGCCAGTCGTCCGACTGCGTGGTCCGATCGAGCGCGGCTTTCGCTGGTGTCGGTCGGACGGTGTCGAGCGTTCCGACCGACGATTCAGAACGTCGGACTGGATCGGACGTCGACCGTTTTGCCATCGTGTCAGGCATGGGCCTCCGTCGTGGCCAAAGGGCCACCGTCGATCCAGTCCTGCAGGCACGCCCCAGAAAACCGGAACACCCGATCGCCGAGGCTCGGCAGCAGACACCAGTCCAGCTGCCCCGCCCGTCGCAACATCGACACGCGCGAGGGAGTGACCCTCAGCAGCGCCGCGAGTTCGCGGCAACCGAGAACCGCAGGGAGCGGCGCATCGTTTCCTGGGACCTGGTCGACGACGCGCTGACGCAGGCGTTCGGCGTGCTGCCGCCGCCGCGCGAGTTCCCGCTCGACGATGTCGTGCAGTTCGACTTTGGAGAGACGACCAATCGGCCGGCCGGCGAGGCGACCTCTAGCGACCGCGTCCGCGATGTTGTCGCCGTGGGTGCCGAGAAGGAGGTGCTGCGGATTACAGCAGGGTGGGTTGTCGCACCGGTGACGAACGAGCAGCCCGCGCGGAATCTTCTTGCCGTTCGCCAGTTCCCAGGCGACCCGGTGCGCGAGCAGGCGTCGCTGGCGTCGACCGCGGCCGTCGTGTGTGACGGCGATCTGGCCGTAGCCGTTCGACCGTGTCCCCTGCCAGGGCCAGCAGTCATCCGGTCCACCGCGTTTGACTTTGATCCAGAACCGCTCTACAAGAGGAACCCGCGGCCGCCCAGGTTTTCCTGCACTTTCCCGCCCAACTTCACGATTTGAAAAGTCGGACTGAGCGGGATTATGGATGTTATGTAAACCTGCGGACATGGCGCTTTACACCTTGTTATGCTTCGCTTTGCGCGGATCAGCGGATGCGTCAGATGACGCATCGCTTAGTTCACTTTGCAACCAGCTTTCCACGGAGATGCCTGTGACCCGCTCGATTCGGATCGCATTTGCTAAGCCGGGCTGCCGCTTGCCACTTAGGAGCTGTGACAGCACTACCTCGTTCAGGCCCAATAAACCGGCCGCTTCGCGTTGGTTGACCCCTCGGCGGTCGATCCACTGGCGGAGTTGCTGAGACCCTGACGGCATACCCACATACTAAGCAAAACGCGAAGTTTGTCAAGTCGCTAAGGAGCCAATGACAGAGCCAATTGCTAAGTCTTTGTATGCTACAGCTTTACTGTCAGAATATGTCTGTCGTTCGCGCCGACCGTTTACTGGCCGAAAACCTCTCCGCCCTGCTCCACGCCCGTGGACAGAACCAAAAAGACTTAGCGATGTGGTGCCATCACACCGAGCCGTGGATCAGCGGATTCCTGCGCGGCGTGCGCGGAGTGCGGTTGACCGACCTGGACCGGATGGCCGATTTCTTCGGGCTGGCGACTTACCAGTTGTTCCAGCCTGGCATCAGCGTGGTCACCGAACGCCGACGGGGGGCCGAGCGGCGATCGGGGCGCGATCGGCGCATCAGTATGGCGCAACGGGTGATGAACGAGTTGACAGCGCAGATCGACTCGAAGCGACCGCCGCGCCGCGGGCGCAATCGCCGACAGCGGGACGATCCGAAGAAGCCGTGAAGACGCGTGCGAAACGCCTCTCAACCGACGCACTGCTGGTGCAGAATATCGCTGCCCTGCTCCGCACTCGCGGCCACGAGAAGCAGGAGCTCGCGCGCTGGATGGGTCACCATCCCACATGGGTCAGCAAGATCCTGCTTCGACAGCGCGGGTTGAGCTTGAAAGAAATCGACCGCGCCGCGGCGTTCTTTGGACTCGACGGTTACCAATTGCTCGCGCCGGGGCTCACCGCGGAACGTCGCAGCGGGGTCGACCGCCGACGCAACGGGAAGGCACTGCGATGACGGTAAAGGCGCTGATTGCAGGATTGGGGCTCGTCGGTGTGATGACGATCGGGTCGGATGGACAGGAGCCGCTGCGGCCAGGCAGTTATCGCGTTTACGGTCAAGGCACTGCGTCGTGTGGCGAGTGGCGCCGTCAGCGTGAAGAAGCTACCGGCCAGCGACTCACGCGGAGCGCGATGGAAATCTGGGTTGTCGGCTTCGTCAGCGGTGCCGGCTACATGCTCCCGACAGCAGAGCGTCCCCTCCGCGAGGTTGACGCGGACGGTTTGTTCGCTTGGCTCGATGATTACTGCGGGCAACACCCACTGAGTCAGCTTTCGACTGCCAGCGGCGCTCTCGTGACGGAGCTGCGAGCGAAACGCTGATCGTCACGACTGACGAAATGGCTGGCAAGCGAAGGGCCAACCGCGACGCCAAATCGTCAGTATTGACGAAAAGGACTCAATGAACCCGCAGACCGATTGGGCGCGCCCACCCTCCTGATGAGGCTGCCCACTCCTCGTCAAGGGACCGCGGCAGAGGCGGCTCCTGCAGGAGGTGCGCCCGCATTTCTCGGCGGCCGGCTTCCATCATTTCGCGAAGCAGCGCCTTCAAATCATCGAGCTCTGGCGGGGCTTTCATGGGCGTTCCTCTCAGCGCGGCGCGAGGCGGTTGGCGGGCGGCGAGTAGTCGACGACGAGCGCCTTCTCCATTGCCGCGTATTCCTCAGCGGTGGTCGCAGTCGCGTCGCGCGTCGCCCACAGCCACTCCTCCGACACGCCGAGCAGGTTGGCGAGCTCTTTCCTTTCTGCGCTAGTGGGCTGCGCTAGCCCGCGCTCGAGATTGGAAATTCGGCTCATCGACATCTTGGGGTTCGTCGCCGCCGCGGATAACAGGAACACCGTGAGGTCCCGCTCCAACCGCACGTGCCTCATCCTGGAAACCATCACCCACCTCCGAGGCGTTTCGATTCGTCTCCAGTGGATCGCAATTGACGGACCCAGTTGCGCAACGCCTCAACCGGCACGCGGACGCTCCTACCGATTCGGACGCTCGGCACTTCGCGAGATGCCAACAGGGCATACATCCGCGAGCGACCCACACCGATCATCTGCGCTGCTTCCTCGGGCCGAAGGAGAAGGCGTTCAGTGATTGTCGCGTTGCCCATGTGGACAGCCTAAGCGATCGTGGCGCGCTGCGCGCGTTCATAACAAATAAAGTTTGCGCCACGATTGCTCGGCTAAATTGACCGATCAAGTCTTCCACCAACGTCACTGCTTCCCACGAACGCCTTGAGCTCGTCAGCGAGCTGCTGGCCGACCGCCTGGTCGACTGCCTCGAGCGCCGGCGCCGGCGGCGACGTCGTCGGATCGTCGTCGACGACGAACGTGCCCTGCGAGATATGCGTGGCGCCCGGGTCCGGCTGGAAGCTGATGCGAGGGGACGTCGAGCGGAGCTCCGAGTCGAGGCTCCGCCCGACGAGCATTCGCGCGAACAATCGGGGAAGAATCAGCTCGTCGCTCCGCGGGTCGCAGCCGGCGCGGCGGCTGCTTCCGCCGCGTCTTCCGCGTGCGCGGCGTGCACCATGTTGACAACCGTAACGACCGTCGAGATTGCCTGGCCAGCGGCCACGCGAACCGTTTCCGGATCGACTTCAACGTGTCCGGCCTTGGCGTTCACGGCCTGCGCGGCCTGCACCGCGATGTTCGTCACGTGCGCGAGCTTCGTCGGGCCATCGGCGCCAGCCATCTGCTGCGCCTCCTGAATACCCGCCGCCACGGCAGGGGCGATGCGCGCCAAGGGCGTAAACATGAGGATCTGCGGACCGAGCGAGGCAACCATCTGCAACCAAACCGGGAGACCCATGACACACCGTCCTTTGTTGAAACGCGGACCGTCAGACCGGCGCGTCGTCGCGACGATCGCCGTGCGGTCCACTTGTGCGGGGGAGCTGGATGCCGATCGCGCCGCCGATGAAGATGACGAACGCGCAGCCTAAGACGAAGAGGTGAAACGCGCCGAGCGGCGTGCCCGTGAGGTCCGCCCAGGTGTGCTCTTTGAGCAGCTCCACGCCGACCGCGAAGAAGGTCGCCAACCCGCCGGAGAACGACGACACCGCGAGCTTTTGATTCACGGTGGCCGCTACTTCGGAAAGAGCTGGAGTAGGTGCACGATGCAGAGACAGAGCACCGGCGCCCACCAAGGCATGCGCGTCACGCCGGCGGCCGCGAAGAGGGTCATCACCGTCGCCGCGACGACAAAGAGCACAGTCAAGGTCAGCATCGGTCTCCCTCCTGGGGTTACACGAACTCCCACGCGATGACGTCGTTGTCGGTCATCCCGAGCGCCGACCAGACCGCCTCGCTCAGATCGATGCCCGCGCCGTTCGTGACGCGCCCGTTCATGTCGCGGCCGGATTCCGCCTGGGGGCGCACACCGACGCTCACTGGCGGCGCCCCGTTGCGCACCCAATCGGCGGGCGACGTCGGCTCAGTCGTTGCCGGCTGGAACACGTAGCGATGGTCCTCCTCGTTCCAGGGTCCGACGTCGAGCACCAACGCGCGGCAGACGCGACCGTTGTGCAGGTTGCGGAGCACGACCCACTGTCGGAGGGCCGCGGTTGACGGGAGCGCGACAAACGGCACCGCGCTGTCGACCAGGTAGCCGGACGCCGTTCGCTTGCCGGCGAGTCCCTCGCGCGTGGCCTTGACGGTAATCATGGGCGGGGTGAAACGGTGTGCAGTCTAGCCGTTTTGGCTACTCGCGGTCAACGAGAGGGCGGATTCGGCTTGGCTGCGACCGGCGACGCGGCTTTCGTGGTGCCCGATCCGGCTCGCGGCAGGGGCGCCTCGCCGAGCCCGTAACGGGCCAGATTCACCATCAGATCCGCCAGGCGCGCGAGCTCGTCCCGTTTCTGATCGGGCGTCATCTTCGCGTTCTCGAACACCTGGTTGACGCTGTCACGCACCTCTTTCAGCGCGGTGTCTGCCTCGTGGATGCGATCCTTGACCGCGGCCGCGTTGCCGCCGTAGTCCTGCACGAGCTGCTGCAGGCGCGCTTGCGCGCGATCGGTGTCGCCCGATTTCGCGTAGCGGCGGACGCTGCCCTCGGCGCCGGCGAAGGCGCCGCGGAGCTCGTAGAAGCGTTGCAAGGATTCGGCGTCGGTCCGCGGGGCGTCGCGGTAGAACGCGCCGACCAGCGGCCAGCCTGCCGGCCCGCCGGATGGTTTGCTCTTCCCGCCGAGCACCGGGTCGAGCGCCTTCGTGACGCCCTGCGCGAAGCCGGCGCCGTAGCCGTAAATCAGATGATCGAGCACCGCCGGCGCGATTCCAATCTTCGGACCGACCGTTTTCGCGAACTCCGTCGTCCAGCGGTTGTATTGCAGCTCTTTGTCGAGCCCGAGGTCGTAGGGGTTCACGATGGCGCGGCCGCGGAACGTGTCGTAGTTGGTCATCACCTCGTAAATCGGGAGTCCAGCCGTGCCCATCCATCCGGCGAACTGGCTCCACGCGGTGTTCTTGTCGGGCAGGATGCGGCTCAGCCCCTCGGGGTCCTTCTTCGAGAGGTAGTCGAGCGCTGCCTCCGGCACGTTGCCGAACACCGCACCGAGCGAGAAGGGTTTCGGCAGGCGCACCCACGCGTGCCCGGCGTCGCGCCCGAGCGGGATGTGCCAATAGGTATTTCGCTCCCAGGCCGGCAGCTCGTGATACTCGGGGTCGTCCTGGTTCAGCGACCACAGCGCGACTGAGGGAATCGTGATCGCCGCGGCGGCGCGCATCGTGGCGCCGATCGGGTCCCGGCTGAACACCTGCGCCACGCGCGAGGCGCCCTGCACGCCCGCGTTGAAGAACGCCACGTAGCGATTCCACGTTTTGGAATCCGTGCCGCCGCGCGCGAAATCGACCGTGACGTCCCGGGCCGCGAGCGCTGCGCGCGCGAACCCTTCCGGCGTCCGCCCCTCCGTGTCGAGGCCGCGCTTGAACTCGCCGAGTCGCGTCGCCTGCTCCATCGCTTCGCTGACGGCCTGCAGCAGCTGCACCGGATGGAACACGACCGTGTCGAGGATCCGCTTGCGATCGCCGAGCCCGAGCCGCTGTAGCTCCTCCTGCACGCGGCCGCGGTCAGCCGAGACGAGCGCGCTGTTGCCGGCGCCGCTGTTGAGGAAGTTCTGGTAGTCGTCGCCCTTCTCGAGATACGCGAACAGACCGCGCACGGTGTCGTAGCCCGGGCGGAAGCCGTAGCGGCTGTTGACCGTCGCCTCGAAGGTGTCCCGGATCGGATTGCGCGCGATGAACCCGAGCGTCGTCGTCGCGCCGGCGCGGAGCAGGCGGGCCGGCTTCGCCAGGAGGTCGTAGACGAACCCGGTCGCTTTCGGCGGCGCCGCCGCCAGTGCGTCGAACAGCGCCGGCTCGTTCACCGCATACCATTCCCGCTCGCCGCGCCGGAGCACGCTGACGATGCCGCGCTCGCCGATGCGGAACTGCGTCGGCTGAAAGATGGTGACCATTTCGTCGAACAGATTCCGGTTCGACAGGGGCAGATCGATGCCCTGCGCGGCGAGTGACTGGCGGATGGTGCCCTCGAGCGTCCCGAGGTTGAACGTCGTCGCGACTTGCTTGTCCGGAATGCGCTCGAGATAGCGCCCGCCGCCGACCGTGTGTCGCGCCTGGTCGACGAGCGCGAGCATCGCCTTGTTCTGCTCCACGAGCGACACGAACGCGTGCGTGTTCTTCACGATCGATTCGATCGGGTTGATGATGTCGCGGCCGCTGCCCTTGATCCGCTTGATGGCGTTCGGCGTGTTGGCCAGGCCGCGGCCGCCGCCACTCAGCGCGGTGCCGACGTCGTCGAGCACCCGCTGGAAGGGCACGTAGTATTTGTTGCTCTCCTTCATCGCCGCGATCTGCTGGTCGGACAGGTAGCCCGAGCGCTTCGCATACTCGAGCAGGCCGTCCTGATAGTCGTAGACGGCCTGCGCCTGCGCTTTGAACGCCGGCGTGCCGTATTTCTGACGGATGGCAAGCGCCTCGTCGAGGCTCATGCCGGCCTCCATCCCACGCTGCCGGAGCTCCGGCACGCGCGACGCGACCAAATACGCGGCGAACTCCTTGATCTGGTTGCGGACCGGCCGCAGGGCCGGCTCGAGCGCGCCGGCGATGAACGTGCCGTCTGTGTCGCGCACGCCGTGCTGCAGGAAGCCGTCTGCTTTGGCGGACGCACCCCGCGCCAGCCGCGCGAGGCTGTAGCCGTCCGCCGCGACGTTGACGGGCTGACCGTTGCGCAGGTCCTGCGTCATCCGGCGGAGCGGCGCGAGGTCATCGACCCAGGCGGTCTCGAGTCGTGCGAGAAGATCGCCTTTCGGCTTCGTGTCGACGCCGTCGAAGTCGATGCGGGCGAGACCGCGGGTGACCGGGTCCTGGCTCAGGAACCCGACGTATTGCCGCTGCGCGCGCTGGAGGATCGCCGCGAGCTGTGGATGCTTCGCCAGGGCCTGCTCGAACGCCGGGTAATACGCCGGCGCGAGCTTCTGCGCCTGCGCCGGGTCGCTCAGGTAATACCGCGTGAACTCCGCCTGCCCTTCCTGGAGCACTTGCTTCTGGCTGTAGCTCGGGCGACTCGTCGGCCGACCGAGCGCGACGAGCTCCTGCTTGAACTGCTTCGGCGGCACCTCGTTGCCCATGACCGTTTCATGGATGTGGTGCCCGAGCTCGTGCGCGAGCGTGTCGAGGTCGTTCGCGACCTTGAGCCGGATGGTTTGTTCTTTCGGCTTGTAGATGCCGAGCGCCCGCTGCTTGAACTTCCCGACGTTGATCGGCAGCGCGTCGAGCGCCTTCGAGATCTCGCGGACGATTTCGCTCGGGCGGAGTTGCCGATCTTTCGAGAGGCCCGCGAGCACGCGGGATGCCGGCGAGGGGATCAGCGCGCCGGAGGCGTCGGCTCGTCGGGATCCGAGGGGTCGGCTGAGGGCGTCGTCGCCGGCGGCTGGTTCTTCCCCGCCGCCTCCTTCAGCGCCTGCACGACCGCCTCCCCCGCTCGTTTCGCGTGGCCCGGTGCCGGATGCGGCCCTAATCGCGGCGGCCTTGTCAGCCGGGGCCTTTTGGAGGGCGTTCTCGAGTTGGGCCCTGACATCGGCTTGATCATAGCGCACCCCCCGCACCTGGTCGACCGTGCCGAGGTGGACGTCCTCGGGGCGGCCGGTGTTGTCGACCACCGTGAACTCGACGCGGGGATCCGCGTGGAACGTGTCGTAGAGCCGGCTGAGTGCCTCTGGGGCCCGCGTGTGCGCTTCGAGGTGGAACTCCGGGGTGACCGGACGAAACGCCTCGTCCCGCCGCGCCAGGACGCCCGACTCGTAGGCCGGTCCTGGTTCGCGGTGGACGTAGATGACTGACACGCGGCGTCCGGCGTCGAGCGCGTCCTGCACATGCTGCCGCGCCGTCTCGAAGTTCTTGTAGGTCCCTTCGAGCTGGAGCTCGGCGTCGGCAATGGCGTTGCGGCCGCCGGCGAGCCGATCGAGGGCGGTCGTCTTGCCGGCGCCGGTCGGGCCCGCCAGGATCGCGACGTGCGCCTCCTTGCCGGCGGGCGTCGACTCGCTGAGGATTTGACGTCGCACGGCATCCGCGAGCGCCTGCGCGGGTCGCTGGAGCTCCGGGTTCAGCCGCAGCCGGTCCTCGGCGGGTAGATCTTCGGCGAGCACCTGGCGCGCCTGGTCGGTCGACACCTGCGAGCCAAACCGTTCGCGGTAGCGCGCCTGATACTCATCGCCGTGGTTCCGAAGATTGCGAATGACCTGGTCGACTGGCGGCGAGAACGTGTCGGTGTCTCGCGCCTCGACGTGCACGCTGCCAGGCAGTGGGAGTTCCGGCCCCTCGAGCTCGCCGGCGAGCTGCCGCCGGGCGACGTCGACCGCCAGGTCCGACGCAACGGAGCGTTTGCCTTGCTCGAGGAACGCGCGGAGCTTCTGCGCGACGGCGCCGCGCGAGTAGCCGAACGGCGGCTTGCGGTCGGGGCTGCCGCCGACGATGTCGTAGTAAACGCGCGCGCCGCCGGCGCCGCCGGACACCTCAAACCCGCCGCCCTTCGCCGCCTCGGTGAAGTTCTTCTTCGCATACGGCAGCTCCTCAAGGTCGGTGAGGATGCCGCGCAGCTGCCGCACCTCGCGCGGGTGCAGGTCGGTCAGTTCGGCCGGCGCGGCGCGGTTGCCTTTCGGTTCGCGCGGCAGTGGCGCTACTTCTGACCCACCAGGCGTTTCAGGAACCGGCGGAGCTGCTGTTTCAGCAACAGGCGCCGCGGCCGCGGGTGGGCGTTCCTCCATCGGTGCGGCGGCGGGTGGCGCGCTTTCGGCATGGGGTTCCTCGACGAGCGTCGGCTGCACGGCCGTCCGCTTCTCGCTCTCCGGCTCGAGGCTGAAGGGCACCTCGGCAACCTGCGGCGTCGGCTTGTTCTCGTCGCGCACCTGCTCGGCGCCCGGCAGCCGCGGCTGTTTCTCGCCGGTGTCGAGCGTGTCCTGCGTTACGGGTTCGGGCGGCGTTTGAACCGCACCGGGACCGGCGCCTTTTTCCGGGGCGTGCTCGGGTTCGGGCTCGGGTGCACGCGCTCCGGGAGCGCCTTGATGTTCGGCGTTTCCGCCGCCCACTCCTTCGCCATCGCCGGGTGGTTGGCGAACATCCACCGTTGCTGCGCCTTGCTCACCAGGGGCATGGATCTCTCCTGTCGGCGGCTCGATAGCCGCGATGTCGGTCACGTGCGCGACGCCAGGTTCCGGCGGTCCCGCCGGAGACGCGGCCGACGTCGGAGGTGGCGACGCCTCACGCGCCTGCAACGACGGAACCGCCGACTTGCGCAGGCGCTCGAGCACCTGGCGCGTGCGGAGCGCACCGCCGCCGAACGCCGCCACGTTGCCGGCGAGGCGCTGTGCTTCAGGTGACAACCCTGCGGCCTTGGCTGCACGTTGCCCGATATCGCTCGCGGCGCTCGCTTCGGCTAGGGCGGCGGCTGTCTCGAGCGGCGCACCGGCCGCGGTCGCCGCGACGACCGGCTCGAGCGTCTTGAACCCGCCCTCGATCACGTCGGACGCGCCGGCGAGCATGCCGGGCTTGGTCAGATCCTTGAGCGGCGTTGGCGTGCCGACGGGACGACCCGACGCGTCCGTGCGGAGCGGGGCGACGACCCCTTTCGCGAGCGCGGCCACGCCGCGCGCGGCTTGCGGAATCCCGACACCGGGCGCGTCGACGATCGGCACGGTGCCGATCGGGCCGGGATGCGTCTGCTCGCCGGTTTTCGGATTGAAGTAACCGGGCGGATTGACCGGCGCCGGTGCAGGCGGCGGATTTGTGACCTTCACGCTCTCGGGCAGGGTGAAGCCCTGGGCTACCATCGGCGGCGGCTTCTGCGGGCCGACGATCGCCGGAGGCGGTGCAGGCGGCTGAATCGCCGCAATGTCGCTCAGCGTAGCGTGTCCAGCTTTCGCCGGAGCGGACGGCGGCGGCTCGATCGCGGCAATGTCGTCCAGCGTCGCCGTGCCACCGACGCTGGCGAGATCGTCGAGGGTCGCGAGCGGCATCTACTTGTATTCGAACGAGCCGTCCGGATTGACTTTCGTGACGGTGACCTTCTGGCCGCCTTTGAGCGTGACGGTCGCGCCGGGCACGAGGCCAGCCGGCACGGCGGGCGTCGCCGTGGACGGGGCTGCCGGACCAGGCGCGGCCGCGGCGCCCCTCGGTTTCACCGGCACCGGCGCGCGCGTGACGTGTGCAGGCGGCTGCACCGTCGCCGGTGGCGTGTAGGGCTGATCGTCCGGCGCCGGCGGCGCGGCCGCCGCAGGCGCGGCCGTCGTGCCGGGTGGGAACTGCGCGTTCAGCAGCTCGAGGATGTTCGACTTCGCGCGCGGCCGCTGCACGTTGGCGTTCGTGTTGCGCTGCGACGTCGCCGACGCGAGATCGGCGTTGCGCTGCGAGGTTTCCGCGGCGAGCTCCGCGTCGGACGCCGTGACGTCCTGTCCGCGCCGTGTCGTCGCCGCGCTCGTGTCGATGCCATAGCGCCGCGTCGCATCCGTCTGATCGGCGATGTCGCCGCGCTGGCCATACTCCGCCCACCGCAACGGGTCCGTGCTGCCCCAGAACTCGTCGTAGCGGTTGTTGATGTCCTGCTCGCGGAGGTCGTTCGCGCGGCCGATGTTTTCGAGCCGCCCAGTGATGTCCGTCGTGCGGAGCGCGCGATCGAGATCGGCGGCCTTCTGCTTGCGGTCAAACTCCGCCGACTTTTCATCGAGCGCGCGGCTGGCCCGATCATTCCGGCCCTGCTCCATGATTTGCGCGAGCTGGTCCCGGAGCTCCTGCAGCTGCTTTTTCTGATCGAGCTGCGAATAGAACTGCATCGCCTGGTTCGCGCCGCTGGCGGCGCCGCCGAGGCCCGCGACGACCGGCCAGATGCTCATGCCGTCACCCCGTTCCAATACTGATTCAGCGCGTCGTTATTCAGCTGCGCGTAGCCGAGCCCGAGGTTCGCGCCGAACTGTTCATTCTGCTGCTCGAGCTGCACGAGCTGCAGGTAGAGCGCCTGCGCCAGCTGCTGCTTGCTGACGCCCAGGTTCGCGGCCTGAATCTCGAGCTGCTGATCGAGGTTTTCCTTGCCGAGCCCCGCGTTGTAGACGGCGATCGTGAGCTGCTGCGCCATCTGTTCCTGGTTCAGGCCGATCTGTGCGGCCGCGCGCCGCGCCTCCGCGTTGGCCTGGTCGGCGGTCAATTCGATCGTGCGGCGGCTCGAGAGAATCCCCTGGTCGGCGCTGCGGGCAGAGGCCGCGCGCTCGCTCGCCAGCCACGGTGAATCGGCAATGCCCGCCTGATAGCCGAACCGCTTCGCCGCCTGGTCGCCGGAGAGGGCGGCCTGCTGTTGTTCCTCGTCGCTTGCCGCTTCCATCATCTGCACGTCGTGCGGGCTGATGGCGTCGGGGTGGTCGACGATCGATTGCACCAGCTTGTCGACGGACGCGTTCGCGCCGGTCGGGTTCGCCGACAGCTCGCTCCACAGCTGATCGAGTTGTGGATTCGATTGCTTCGTGAGCGTCGGTCCGGCGTTGGTCGCCGGGTTGATGCTGTTCCAGAGTGAGAGCAGGTCGCTGGCGCTCAGCCCGGACACGCTCGGGATCTGACTCGGCATGCCGGCGTTGCCGCCGGCGCTGCCGCCGTCGTGGCGCGGCACGCCGTATTGCGTGCCGCTGCCCGGGCCCCACAGGCCGGTGACCGGATCCTTGTAGAGCAGCACGTCGGGGAACGCGAAGGTCTGGCGGTCGCCATACCAGAGGCCCTTATCGCTCGCATACTGCGGGAACGCCTGCGCGAAGGCTTGCGTCGCCGCGTCCCCACTGAGCTCCGGGTGGGCGTTCAGGAAGGCCGCGAAGGTTTTTGACGCAATGCCCTGGTCGCCCACGGTGCCGGCGCCGCCGCCGACCGGATTGTTGAGCGGCTGCGCGTTCGGCACGCCCGTCTTCGCATACATCTGCGCTTCGGGGCTGTTCTTGATCTGATTGAAGTAGTCGGGGTTCCCGATCCACTGCGCGATCTCTTGCTCGTTCGGCTGACGGCCCAGATACGACTGGTAGGTCAGCATGATGCCTTGCCGCGCCTGGAAGTTCGGATCAGGGTTATAGCCGGCCGCGTTCGGATTCGCGTGGATGTCGGTGCCCCCGGCAGTCGGCGCGGTCGCCGTTGGCGTGCTGCCCGCGACGTTATACGGCCGGCCGTCGACGATCAGCTGCGACCCGTTCCATGAGATGTCGTGCCCGGCAAACTGCAGATCCTGCGCGACGCGGCGCGCCAGGGTGTCCGCGGCCACCGGGTCGCCGCTCGCGGCCGCCTGCACGTGTGCGGTGTAGTCCGGTGGTGCAGGCGCCGCGGCGGGCTGATCCCATGTCGCGAGCTGCGGCGAGACGCCGAGCGACGCGGTGATCGGCGGCGCCGGCGCCGGCGTCGGACTGGCACTCGCGCTACTCGAGCCGGAGGACCCACCGCCCCAAATGTTTTGGAGCGCCGTGCTGACACCCGGCGCGGACACGGGCGACGTCGCGGCCTGCGCTTGCTGGCTGACCGGGTCGTTTGAGAACTGGTCGACCCAGTCGTCGTTCAGGTTGGCCATCGGTGCTCTCCTACGCCTGCCCGTAGATCGACGTCAACCAGGCGTTCGGGTCGGTCGGATCCGGCATCATCGGTTTGACGCGCCGGCGGCGCAGCAAGCTATTCGCGAGGCTGGTGCCGCCGGGGGCCACCGGGGGCGCCGCGGCGCTATTCGTGAGGTCCGTCGTGCCGGTTGCGCCCCAGTTCGCGGCATTCGTCATCGTCGGCACGCGCATGCTCGGGTCGTTGCTCGCGATGCCTTGCTGCGCGTTGCGGAGGGACGTGAGATACGTCGAGCTGAGCGCCGGCCGCTTCGGCGGCGCGACGGCCCCCGCATACGGCGAGCTCGCAGGCGGCGCATACGTGGCCGGTCCCTGCAGACCGCGCTCGAGCTTCGCGACGTCAGTTGCCTGGTTCATGGTGCCGCGATAGGGATCGAGCTTGCTTTCGCCGAGCGCGGTTGCCTGGTTCGCTTCGTATCGTTTCTCGTCGGCCGCCACCTGAGCGTTGTGCTCCGACGTCGCGGCATCGAGGCCGCCGCCGATCGCCGGAAGCGCTCCATACTTGAGCGCCGTCTGCCAGGCAGGCGTCGACGCAGCGGCCGGTCCCGCCAACGCCGCCGCGGGGCCAGCGCCTGCAGCGGTCGTCGTGCCAGCCGCGAGATCAGCCGCGGGCGCGCCGGCGGGCAGCCCGACTGGCGTCGCGCTTCCGAACGCGGTCGACGGCAGCGTGTCTGCGGCGGCGCCGCCGCCGGCATTCGCGCCACCAGCTGCAGCGCCCGATCCGCCGCTCGCCGCACCTCCCGCGAAGGCGCTCGCCAGGCCCGTCAGCCCGAGTGTGGATGCGAGCGCTGGCGCCACGAAGTCAGAGAGGTCGTCGTCCTGCACGACGTTGCCGCTCAGCGGCTCGATATGGAAGCCCTTCACGTATTTGCCTTGCGCGCGCTGGTAGTCGGCAACGAGCTTGTCGCCCTGACCCCACAGCATCAGGCTCGGATCGTCGTGAATGCGCTTGAGAATGGCCTGCAGCCCCGGGTCGGATTTCGCCCACGCCTGCAGGTCGTTGACCGACATCGTCGAGCCGTCCGTCACGCCGGCGTGCAGCAATTGCGTCCAGCGCTGGAGAGGATTCATCGCCATGATCGCTCCTACGAGTGCGAGCTTTTGCCAGTGCGCCGATCGAGGTCGGGCAGCGCGACGCGCAGCGCGCCCATCAGTTCTCGGAGGTTGCCCGACATGGTGTCGATCAGCTGGTTCTGTCGTTCGAAGCGCGCCTCGTCCTCCGCCTCGTGCTCCTTGAACCGCAGCGCGGTCCGCACCTCGTAGTCGCCGATGGCTTTCAGGAGCTCGGCGTTCTTCGCCGCCGCGTCGTCTTGGCGTTGTTCGAAGCGCCCGAACCGCCGCCCCACGTTGACCAGGTGGCCGATCTGCGTGCCGAGAATCACGGCGAGCATGGTCATCGTGAGGATCGTCGCCGGGGTCCAGACGATTTGCGATGTCGGCATGGCTACTGTCCGAAGATGCGGTAGACCTTCCACGAGAAGTGGAAGGTGCCGCCAGCCGTGACCCCACCCTGCCGGAGCGCGAGGGTCCAGTTCCCGGTCCAATTCGTCGCGAGGGTCGGCGATTGCCAGCGCACGATGCCATTCGTCGCGCTCGTGGCGTCGTTAAACAGCATCGAGATAGCCGAGACCGTGGTCGCGTTCTGCTCGTGGCAGGAAATCCACGTGACGGACTTCTGGAAGTTTCCCGCTGCGATGGCAGAGCCGCCATCGACGCTGGCAATGCTCACGCTGTCGGTCGCGCTGTAGAGGTTCAGCGTGGCGGTGGCCTGCGTGACGCTATTCGAGTCGACCACCACGAGCAGCGAATCCTTCTGCGTGAGACCGGTGATTGCTTTCGAGGCGACATTAGTCGCCGTCGCGGTCGTATCCGTGCCGCTGTTGTTCGCAAGCAGCTTCAACACGCCCAGGCTGGCGTAGGCGGCGCCGTTCTCGCTCGCCAGAAACGCGTTCAGCGTCGAGTCGAAATAGATCCGGCCCTTTCCCGAGGCGCTGAGCGCCGGCGCGGTCGCCCCGCTCAGGAGCAGGCTATTCCCGAGATAGAGGTCGCGATACTGCAAGCTGCTCGAGCCCAGGTCGCGCGCGTTGTCGGTCGTCGGCTTCACGTCGAGCGAATTGAACGTGCCGGTCATCGTGCCGCCGGTGCGATTCAACGCGTCGTTCGCAAGCGCCGCGAAGTTCGCGTTCACCTGGTCGGGGTCCGCCGTCGTGTTCGCCGTGAAGCTGTTCGGGATCGTGATGCCCTGGCCCTGCACGCCGCCGTGCTCGAGCACCAGCGAGAGGCCCGCGACCAGCGTCAGGACCGACACCGAGAGGCGGAGCGCCTGTTCGATGCGCGCTTTGTTCGTCCGAAACAGGCGCGCGAGTCGCGTCACCGACCAGCCCATGAGGAACAGGTTGTTCACGGCCTTCACCTTCAGCCCGCGGAGCTTACGGGTTGACATTGATCGGCTCCTCCTTCAGGACGAGGAACTGCAGGATGACTTCGTTGTGTGCCAGGCTGCTGCGCAGATACGCGAGCTGCTTCGTCCAGGCCACGCCCGGCACGCGCGTGATTGCGCCCGCGGTGGACAGCGCAATCACGCCGTCCGGGATGTCGCCGGTCACATGGCGCACCTCCGTGTCGGTGTCGGCCGCATCGAACATGAAGACCACTGGGCGGCCGACAAAGCGGAAGCCCTGCCCGAGCGGCAGGGTGTCGATCTGACGAATCGTCGCGACGTCTTGATCGTTCATGACGCCATCCGCCCGAGGGTGAGGTCGGCGGTCATGCCGAACGTGACGACTTCGACGGGCTGATTTGGGTAGCGGTTGCTCAGCTCCCACTGTGCCGCGTAGAAGCTCCGCCCGATGCGCTTCCGGAACGGCTGCCGCGCCGAGGCGCCCCACTTCATGACGCCCCACTTGCCGACGCCCCACCCCGCGCTCGAGAGCCCGAACGTGTCCGCGACGGTGAGCGGGTTCGTCGTGTCGTTGAAGCGCGCCCGAATGTCGATGGTGGCGTCGCCGGGCCCGCTTGCCTTGAACTCCGCGTAGACGTAGTGGCCGACCTTGCGGTGCAGCGGCTTGCCCGCGTTCAGCAGCGCGGTGCTCCAGAACCAATCGATGCCGCCGACGACGACGGTGTAGCTCGCGTCGGGCACGCGCGACCAGGGCGAGCCGTTCGTGGTGTCGATCGTGATGGCGGTGCCGGTGTTCGAGGCGATCGTGCGGAACTGCCAGTCGCCGGTGTGGCTGACGACCGCAACCGGCATGCCGGTCAGCCCATCGCCCGTCGTGTAGAAGGCGGCCGCGGCGCATGTGACGCTGCCAGTCGTGGCGCTCGTGACGGCCGCGGTGATGGTGCCACCGGGCACGCCTTCGATCAGGTCGGTGAAGTATTGATAGACCCGACCCCAGTAGTCGCCGACGAAGAGTTTCACCTGGCCGCTCGAGAGCTGGAACGTCGTCAGGGCCGCGTATTCGAGTCCGGTGATCGGCGGGAGCCAGGCGCCGAGCAGATAGTTGTAGGCCAGGAGCGTGCGCTGCCGCGTCGACGACCCGGTCGCGACGCTCCAGATCACGAGCGTCGCTTCCTTCAGGTGCGCGCAGCGAATCTCCGCGCCGCGATTGACCGTGGCCACGATGCGCGCAATCCGGCCGTCGACGAGCGAGCGCCAGGAGGTGTGCAGGTCGGTCACATAGGGCCCGCGCTCATCGTCCCAGGCGTAATACTGGCCCGCCGCTTCGACGCTGCTCGTCTGCGAGTGATTCCCGAACGAGGTGTTCAGCTCGCGCGGGATGAACGGCATGCGGTCGCCGTCGAGATACCAGCTTTTCCGACCCTTCTGCGCGAGGATGGTCGTGCCGATCGGCTTCACGGTGGTGAGCGCCTGGCCATCGCCGCGGGCCACGCCGATCTTGTCTTTCGGATGCTGGCTCTGTGGATCGCCGACCGCCGACACCCACACGAACGAGTCGTTCGCCTGCACGCCGATGCGGTAGCCGAGCGCGTTGCACTGAAAGGCAAACACCGGCGGCACGTCGTTCGCGTTCGGGAGCGGCGCGAGGAGCGCCGTCGCGAGGTTCCGCTGCGTGTCCGGCACCGCTTCGGTCGCGGTGCCTGTGCCGATCGGCGTCTCCGCGACCAGCTTGAAATACGTCTCCGTCGTGTCGGTCCGCCGCACGTAGATCCGCCACTTGTCGACGTTCGCCGGCGGCGTGCCGGCGGGCTTCGTATGCACACGGTCCTCGGCCGCGAAGGCGACCGGCGTGCCCATCGCGCTCGGGCTGCTCTCGTGGTCGCGGACGCTGTCATACCAGGTGGCGAGCGACTGATAGGTGCCGGTCACGCCCGCGCCCGCCGGCGGCGTGAAATTCAGGACCGGCGCCGCGGTCGGCGCTGCGAATCCGACGTCGAGCACGTCGGCGCCGTCGTAGAGCTTCTGGATCGTGCCGTTCATCACGAAGCAGAGATTGCGAAACGTGTCGAACGTGACCGGCGAGTTAGCCGCCATGCCCAAGTTGGCGAGATCCGTGATGCTCGTCGCGCCGTCCCACTTCCCCAAGTGGCCGTTGCAGACCGTGAGGAGCTCGCCCGGCGCCACGCCTTCGCGCCGGAACTCGTAGATGTTGTCGACGCGCGTGCCGCTGCTGATGGCCGTGGGGTTCACCAGGCGGGCGCCGCTGCGCTTCGAGAACTTGCTCGTGCCGTCCTTGTTGATCGAGGTGAGAAAGCAGTTCGCGGCCGCCGGCGTCGCGCCCGAGGGCAGATCGGCCGCGTCAGGGCTGTCGAGATACCCCGCCGAGAAGTCCTTGACGTCGTAGGTGTAGTCGGGAACGACGAGGCTCATCTCAGTAGCCGAACGCCCGCTTGGTCAGCCGCGGTTCCTGCTGATTCTCGAAGGCGATCAGATCGAGCCGCTTCGGGCGCGGCGCATTTTGGGCGTCGACGCGGGTCATCGTCTTGCCGTTGACTTCCCACTCGAGGCCCATTTCCTCGAACAGCGCCGGGCCCCACAGGTCCGGCAACGGGTCGGCGTCTTCGAACAACCGTTTCAGCTTGCGCACGAACGGCACAGTGACGACGTCGGCCTGATCGGGCTTCGGATAGAACGTGAGCACGTCGTGCTGCCGCGCCGACTCCTGCGGGTAGAGCACCTGCCGCGTGCTGCCGCCGCTCGCCTTGCGCAGCGTGACGATGCCGCGCGAGCTCGTGCCCGGTGTCGCCGGCGTCGTGCCCGCGGGAAACGCTTTGCTGAACTCGTCGACGTAGGTCCACGTGCCGAGTGCGACCGGCGTCGTGCCGGTGAGGGTGACCTGGTAGCGCGTCCAGTAGCCGCTGCCGTCTTCGCCGTCGATCGCGACAACGACATCGGTGTCGCCGCTGACGCTGCTCAGCACCTCGAGCGCCTCGCCGGCGGCCGCGACCTGTGTCTGCACGCCGCACACGCCCGACAGCTCGTAGCGCGCCGGCGGGCCGGCAATCTCGAAGCTCGTGCCGGTGTTGGGAAAGAGCTGCTCGAGCTCGCCGTCGCCGAGGCGCTTAATGATGGCGCCGCCGCGGCTGATGTTGCGCATCTCGCCCGGCCCGACACGCCCGAAGTAATCCGGCAGCGCGTAGCGGGCCTGATTGACGGTCAACGTCAGATTGAGCGGGACTGGCGAGCGAAACGCCGCCCACGGGCGCGCCATCCACAGCGACGTGAACGCGCGATTGAGGCAGCCCTCAGCGATCGTCCGCGCCGTGTCGTCGTTCGGGTCGCCGACGAACTGCAGGAACTCGTCGAGGAGCTCGCGCTTGGTCTGGTGCATGGGCCTACGGCGTTAGCGGCGCGGGCACCGGCGGGAGCGGCACCGGCCCGACCTTGGCGGCCGCCGCGCTCGCGACCGCGTCGGTCAGCGTCGCGATGTTCGGCACCAGGTCGACCGCGGTGACCGGCGCCTGCGCGAGCGCATCGGCGAGCGCCTTCGCGTCGGGATCGTCTGCCAGGCCGGCATCCGTCAGCCGCTTCAGCGCGGCCGCCGCGTCGAGGCGCACCTTGTTCTCGGGCACGACGGGGTGCAGGAGCGCGTCGAGCGCCGTCTTCACGTCGTCGAGACTCGGGGCTTCGGCCTTGGCGACGGCCAGGCGGTTCAACGCCGCGAGCTTTGGCGCGACCGCGGCGGCAATCCCGGCCGCCGTCAAGTCAGGGGGGTCCTGCACGAACTCCCGGCGCGGCTGCGCTTCACCCTCCTTGGTGAACCACAGGATGAGCGTGTTGTCCTCGATCGTGTAATGGTCAAAGGTCCACATGCTGTCCTCCGGGCGTGCTACGGGAGCACGCCGACCAAGGTGCCGCGCGGCGTCGTGGCGCCGCCGCCGCTCGTGTGGGTGACGAGGAAGTTGTCCCAGGTGCCCGCGGCGTAACTCCCATCGGTGTATCCGGTGATGCCGACTCGCGTCGCCGTGTTCTGACAACTGTTCGTCCACGACCCATGCTCGCCGCCCGTCACGGCAGCCGTCACGGTGTTTCCGCTCGTGGTGATGGTCAACGTCGTCGTCGCACCGCCTGCCAGGGAAATGGTTGTCGAGCTATCGTTGACCACAGCCGACCCACCGCAGACTGCGACCATCTGAATGTAGGGCGAGCCGCCATCGTAGCGAAGGAAGGTCTGCCAATAATTGGAGGTATCGGTGAATCGAAACAGCACGCCCTGAATGTAGGTAGACGCCCCAGGGACGGTGATGTCAGTCGTCAGCGTAATGTCTGCATGTTGACTATCAACGGTCGTGTAGATTTGCGACCCGAACGCAGTCGCCATCACTATCTTGTTCGACTGAATCACAAATTGCGGTGCGTTCAAGTCGTTCTGCCACCCGGCCCCGCTCACGTCAACGTTCGGAGTGTGACTCGTAATTAGCGTGCCATTGGTATCCGTGTAGGTGTCGGACACGTCCGTCGTCTGCGCGGTGACGAAACGCGCCGACAGCAGCAGAATGACCAGTGTGACGAAGACGTGTCGATGAGTCCGCATTAGTTCGCGCCTCGCTGTAAGGCCCAACTCGGATTGTTGGCATTGGTGCCTGCATCCATCGAGGTCAGGAGCGTCGCGGAGTAGGTTTCAAAGGCATCAAGCGCGGCCGTCGCGCCACTCATCCCAAGCTGTTCGCCGATGATCAGACTGTTGCGAAGCTCTTGCCCTTGGCCACCCTCGATGCTGCCCGTATGCGGACCTGGGCAGGAGCCGCCGCAACTGTCATCCAAAATGGTCTTGATGTCCGTGTAAAACTGCACGCGGTCGGTGTCCTCGAAATCCGGCCCGCAGTCAATGCCGCACCAGGCGTGATCCCGCACGCCGACGATGATCAGTTGCGCCGATTCGTAGAGATCACGAATCTCGTAGCCCATCGCTTGAATGGCGGGATCGGAGACCTGATTGATCAACCAGATGTTGAAGCTAACGCGTGAGAGCCAGGCGCCCGCGTGCGCGGAACTCCCGTCGATCACATCGGTTTCGGCAATCCCACCGAGCTTCGCGTGCCGCATCGCCCAGTCAATGAAGAACTGGTATTTCCAGAAATCCACAACGGCTGGTGAATAGTCGTTGTTGAACCCCGTCACGTCGTTCAATGTCGAGCCCTGCCAGTCACGCCCATGCCAGCCGGTCCCAAATCCCCCGAGCGCCCCGTAAAAGTTGATCCGACTGACGACCGCCTCAGCGACCGTCCGCAGCGTCGCCTGCCAGGGGTCCGCGTCAGGTAGATACAGCGCCGCGTCCGTGATGTTCCGCAATCCCCAGGCCACCCCTCGCGGCTGAGGATTGGGGTGTCGTGGGTCGAAGGAGAGATTCGGAGACGTGCCGCGCTCGGGCACCGAGGCAAACGAAATGGCGAAGGAGCCCATGTAGCGCAGTTCGTCGGCGTAATACCGGTCGCCCGTCACGAGGTAGGGGATAAAGGCCCACGATGGCGTGTGCGCGTCTTCTCCGAATTGCCAGACGTTGGGGTCGTAATAGCCGAAGCCGTTGAAGGGGCTCACGAGGCCATCGTTTGGCGAGTCCTGCCCGGTCCCCTGAAAAATCCCCGGCGCGACGAAATTCACGTGGTTGATCGCGCTATAGGGGGTGATCCCATCACTCGATTCGGCCAACTGAAACGAATAACTGCCTTGTGAATCGCCGTTCCGCAGTGTCGCTTCCCAGTAATTCAGGTTGTCTGGGTGGACGGCATACCGCGCTGCCCAGTCTGGGTAGGGACCGATCTCCGCGCGATTGCCGGGATCCTCAAGGTAAGGTGCCGCTTCGCCGGTTTCGAGAATGTCGTAGCCGTATCCTCCGTCGCCAGACCCGATCCCGAAATTATAGGTAGTCGTGTTGGTGATCGTGGAGCGCCATTTCGGAATCGCATGCGCGGTGACGGCCGAGGAGAAGTCGTAGATCGGCGGCGCTTCGGTGCGATAGCCGTTAAACGTGAATCCATCGACCGCAAACACCTGCCGCCACGCCATCCCCAACGCCTGATGCACTTCGGCATGGCTGTAGACCGTCGAGCCATCGATGACAATTGACGGCGTGAGATGGTGTCGATCGGACGTGCTGATCAGAATGCAGTTGCAGACCTGAACGTCAACACGCTGCTCCCCGTCGTTGTAGGTCCGCACATCGTAGGTCACGCGCAAGCTATCGTGTGGCGTGCCCATATAGACCGGGGCCAGGCGTTGCCGACACTCTTTCACGAGCGGGCCGTCCAGCCAGCAATCGGTGCCTCGCGTGCCCGAGAGCGTTGCGACGTAATCGTGTCCAGTCCCGTCGAGATTCGCCAACGTCGTCGTTGACGTCGGCAGCGACGCTGGCGTGAACGTGCCCGAGGCCGCGGTGCCAGAGGCCGTCAGCACGTAATCGTGATGATCGAGGGGAATATTGGCGGTGACGACGGCAAACCGGACGGAGCCATCGGCGGGCCAGGTCGTTTTGACATCCACCTGCGTTGTGAGGCCGACGAACTGAATCGTGCTGCCGTCGCCAGTCGCCATGCCTTGTGGAACGACGATCCCTTGCGTATCCCACCCGGCATTCGCGAATTGAAAGGTGCCGATGGTGCCACCGCTGCCGCCGCCAGTCGACGTCGGCACGACGCGCCCGAGGATCGACACCTGTTGCCGCGCGGCGGCACAGCACGCCAGCAGCACCGACGCGAGCACCGCGAAGCCGAGGCGACTCTTCCTACTGTTGGACATACGCGAGGTAGCCGCTCACCCGGCTGCTGCCGCTCTGCGTGAGGCAGGTGTCGACGTTCGTGCCGATCCCGGGAATCTTGACCGGCACGACGAATCCGCCGTTCGCCGCGAACGACAAGCCCTGCGAGGCCGTGGTGCTCCCGACGACCGCGGCGGTGCTCGTGCCGCACGTGGAGCCCGTGCCTTCCACGACGTTGATGACTTCCGCCGCCTGGACAACCGCCACGAGCGCGCAGATGTAGTTCTTCTTACTGCTCGCCGCCGAGATCGGTTTCGAGCTGGCCGTCTGGTTGATCGGGACGACCGTCCACGCGAGAAACGCGCACGGGTCGGCGTAGACGTTGGTGCCGTCCGTGATCTTCTGGAAGCCCGGCCGTCCGACTGCGTCCATCGTCGGCGTGTCGTTGGTGCCGTCCGTGGGCACGAACGGCCGGGTCACCTGGCCGACTTCCGAGCTGCCCGGTCGCGAGCCCTTGGCGCGCACGCGCTTGTTGCTCGTCCCGTCGTAGCCGTAGGGCACCGCAATCACAACCGCGGCGCCGGACTGGCCGGCGGCGCTGTCGCCGTCGTCGGTGTCGGTGGTGCCGCCGTTGTCGATGGTGACGTGGCATGTGCCGCCGCCCGAGCCCACGCACGTCGCCAGCGCATCCGCATCGGTTTTGATTGACGCGAGCGACGTGTTCTCGGTCGTCTGGTTCGCCGCCGTCGCGGCGCCGGTTGGCAGGCTGACGGTGCCGGACACGTTGTTGATGTTGTTCGTGCCCGACAGCGTCGCGAGGAGCGGCGTCATCGACGCGATGCCCTGCACGGTGTAGACCTGCGCCGCCGCGGTGCCGGCGACGCCGATCGTTTGCCGGCGCCACACGGTGCCGTCGAAGACCTGGTTCAGGCTGAGTGCGAGCGGGACGCCAGTCTGCGCGGCCGCAATCGACGCATCGTCATCATCGGTCTTGCTGGCCGCGCAGCCGCTCGAGCAGCTGACCACCCAAGGATCCGCGCCCGCGGTGCCTTGATTGACGGTGCCGATGGTCGACGAGCCGCCGCCCAGGTCGAGGCCGACGATGCCGTTCACCGCCGCCGCGCGCATCGCGACGGTGAGCGTGCCGGTGTGGCCGTTCGTGCCGCGGATGCGAATCGCCTGGTAGATGCGGTTCGCGCAGATCAGGTTCTTGTTGCCGGTGAACGTGGTGACCGCCCCGCCGTAGTTGCTCGAGAGCAGGTCGATACACGTGGCGGTCGCCCACGTGGTGCTGCCGATCGGCAGGAACTCGATCGTGTTCGTGCCGGTCCAGGCGCCGGTGGTCCCGATGAAAATCGTGTTCCAGAGCTCGTTATTGAGGTCCAGCTGCACGCAGCGCCCGTCGCCGGGCACGCAGGTGCTCCCACCGTCCGTGATGCTCCCGGTCGTGACTTGCGCGAGCGCGCGGCTCGCGCCCGTCAGCTCGAGCAGGATCGCCAGAACAAACAGCGCGAGGATTCGACGCATCGTCATGCACTCCTTACCTGTCGAGCGGGCGACGCCGGCGCTCCAGTGCAGCCCGGCGTCGCCCCTCGGTGGTCTGCCTCGGCGGCCCGCGAGGGCTCGGCGCGAGGTCGTTATGACCTGGCCGTTTATGTGGCGACCGTGAAGGTATCCGCCGTGCCGCCGGCGCCCGTCGAGAGACCGAACCCGATCCACGACGTGCCGTCACAGATGAACCGCATCGCGGCGCCGATCTTGTCGCTCGCCGTGGCGATGGCCAAGGAGTCGGCCGCCGTGTCGTTGGTGACGATGAGCGTGTCGGCCGTCGCAGTCGCCACGGTGATGCTCTGCGCGGCGATCCCGACGACGTCGTAAAACAGGCCCGTCAGCGCGAGGATCGGCGCCGGCAAGGTGAGGACGACCGCGCCGGTCGCCCCGCGGTTGGTAAAGATGGTGCCGCTCGCGTCGCCGGTGCCATCGGTGGCGAGCGGCGAGACGATCGTGTAGTCGGCCGTCTTGGCGACGACGCGTCGGAGCGGGCCGCCCATCGGATCGCAGACGCGCCAGGCCGCGAGCTGACGGACGATGTCGGACTGGCTCGGCGCCGGCATGTTCGTGCCGAAGACGACCGAGGAGAGGCCGAGCAGGATCGCGAGAATGATCGCGCCCAGAACGCCGGCCTGCAGGCTCAGCTGCAGCGGCAAAGTAGCGAGGTGCATGTGCGTGTCTCCTTCTTCTGCTAAGAGTGCCGGCGCCCCGTTAGGCGACGGTCGAAGCCGAGCCTTGCTCGAGTTGCATGAGATGCCATTTCGTCTGGCCGGCATCCCACCGGGCGCGGAGCCGCGCGCCAATCTTCTTGCTGCTGGTGCCCGCGGTCAGCGACGTCGCCGCCGCGTTGTTGAGGGCGATCGCTTTGGTCGCCGTGCACGCGAACGCGATGTTCTGGTCGGCGACGCCGTGGAAGTCCACGTAGTAGCCGTCCCATTCCGGCGTGTTCGAGAGCTGCGGGAGCGTGCACGTGACGGCGCCGGTCGCGCCGGCGTTGGTGAACACCGTCCCGTCGACGGTCGCGTTCGGGTCGAGCGTGAAATCCGCCGTCTTCGCGACGGTCGGGGTGCGATGGCGAAGGGTCACAGGGTCGCTCCTTCTGAAAGCGCCGGCGCGGCCGGCAGCCCTGGATTACTGAACCGGGTGCGCTCGGTGCCGTCCTGGTTCCCCAGGCGACTGAGCACGTCGAACTGTTCCCGCAAGTAGGCGCGGTGGTCGTCGCGCCGCCGCCGCCGCCGACTCTCCCGAATGAACGCTTCCTCGTAGGTGAGCTCGTCGTCGAACGCCTCGGCGCCGCCCGCGGCCCACAGATCCGCCCCTTCTTCCCGGAGCGCGATCAGGATGTTCCACGGGTGCATCAACCATTCGCGGTGCACGATCGACACATGAATGAACCCATTCCGTGCCTGCACGTGCAGGTCGGTGTAGGCCCGCATCCCGGTGTTGACCGCCGGCGCCCGCCGACACCGCCGCTCGAGCACGAACATGTCGCGCCGCTCGACCGAGCGCCGCAGCCGGAGATCGGGATCGGCCTGGTGCAGATATTCCTGCACCGGCGCGAACTCCTCCGGGAGCGCCAGGTCGTCGTCGTCCTCGAGCTGCGGGTCCTCGAGCATCGTTACTCCGCGTCGCCGCCCGCGGCGACCGCCGCCGCGGCCGCACGGCTTTCCCGAATCGCCTCGTTTTCCCCCGGCGCGTTGCGCGTCTTCAGCACGCCCGCGGGATCCGAGATATCGGTGCGCTTGTTCGAGCGGCCGCCGGCGTTGGCCTTGACGCGGCTCCGGACCGCCTCATTCGCGGCGCCCATCGTCGGGACGATGACGACGTCGCTTTCGATCGGGTCGACGAGCGACGCGCGATCGATCGCTTCGACCGCCATGCCGTATTCCCGGCGTTCCTCGTCGGTGAACGGATCCCATTCGGCGACGTCGTCGACCTGGCGCTCCGGGTCAATCCGGAGCCCCTCGGGCGTCGTGACGGCCGCCCCGAGGATGGCGATGAACGAGGCTTGAAACCCGGTCTCCGTGTTCCGGCTGCCCGGGACGACCGCGCGCGCCTTGAAGTGCGCGGCGGCGCCGAACTCAATCGTGAAGTAGCCGGGCGGGATGATGTAGTGCCGACCGTCGAACTGGTCCGTGTAGTCCCCGACGTAGACCGTGCGCGGGTGCCGCTCGACGAGCTTGCCGGTCGTTTCGTCGCGATACGGCTGAAGCTCCGGCTTCCCGTCGCGCGCCCGCACCAGCTTGCCGTTGACGCGCTCGTTCGCGCCCCGGTGGATGCAGAGCACCTCGGTCTCCGGCGTGAGTTTGAAACTGCCGCTCGATTCCGGCCGCAGCGCCTGCACGCGGCCGAGTCGATCGGGGGTCAACGTCTGTGGTTCGCCCATTCCGGCACCTCGTAAGGGGACGCCGCCGCGTCAGCGGCAGCGCCCCGGTTCTGACTAGAAGCTCCGCACCGCGATCTGGTTCACCGTGATGCCCTCCATCCGGAAGTTCCGGGCGGGCATGTGGCAGTGATAGTTCTCGAAGATGCGGTAGAACGCCGTGTATTCGTCGAAGCCGTTCACCCACTTCAGGATCGAGCCCTCGTTCTGCGCCCACTCGCCATCGGTCTCGGAGTAGCGCACCCACGAGTCTTTGTTGATCCCGAAAATCATCCCGTAGGGCGCGTCGCGGTCGACGAGCGTCGGGATATCGCCGTAGGTGATGCCCTTGCCGGTCGGCTTCTTCGCGGCGACCGTGCCGCCGTCCGGCCGCGAGAGGTCGGCGCCGGTGTAGCGCCGGTCGGGCAGGAGCAGCGCGAGATAGGCGCGGCGGACCGCGTGTTCCATCCCGAGCACGTCGATCGTCCGGCCGACGCGGATGCTCGTCGCGTCAATCGGCTGCTGCATCGCGTCGAGCGAGAGCGGGCCGACGCCAGTGACGACGTAGGATTTCATGAGCGGGTAGGTCGTCCGGCTGATGTTGTGATACGTCGACACGTAGGTGCCGTCGTCGATGCCGGCGAGAATCCCCTCGGGCTCCTTGTTGTAGGAGTTGCTCGTCGGGGTCTGCGCCATGACGACGTAGTCGCCGTCCGCGGCGGTGATGGCCGTGTCGAGCGTGCACGTGAGCCCGGTCGCGGCGCACGCGGTGATCGTCGCCGTCGCTTTGACCGCCTGCGTCGACGCGTCAAGGATGGCGATATACATGCCCGAGGTCGCGTCGCCCTGGAGGTAACGATTCGACATCGTGGTCGACGTGCCGACGTTGCCCGGCCCTTTGGTCGTGAGCGTGGTCGTCGCGGTGTGCGTGCCGCTCACGAGCGCCAGGATGCCGGTGCCGGCGAGCCAGCCGATGACGTTGCGGCGGAACGAGAGGTCCTCGACCATCCCCGTCATTTCGGCGTCGACGACGTAGGCCCAGGCGCCTTTCTTGTTCTGCGACTGCTTGATGACCCATTCCTCGAACCCGACGCGGCCGTAGACGTCGCGCATTGGGATCTTGAAATCCTGATACGCGCTGCGCCCGGCCTGCGGGAGCGCGCCCTTGCTGCCAATCGAGCCGGTCGACCAGTTGCGGCCCACCTTGACGGGCACGATCTTCTGACGCCCCGACCAGCCGTCCGAGCTGATGTCGGTCGTCATGAACTGCTGGATCTGGTTCTCGTCGTTGAGCGTGTTCTGGATGCGGGTGTTCGAGTAGTCGTCCTTGAACACCGGATCCCAGGACGTCAGATCGGAGCCGACGCCCCGGAGGGCGACGCGCTCGCCGAGCGCGGTCGTGGTGCGCTGCAGCCGGCGGGTCGGGGTGGCCGACCGACTGTCCCGGTTGCCGCGATAGAGCAGATCGTGCATGAGCGTGTCCTCGTTACCCGCGATACTTCGCGAGGAACCCCTTCGACGCGTCCTTGAGGGTTTCGCGTTTGTTGGTGGCTCCGGCGGCCGCGGGCTGAACCGCGCCAGGCCGCACCGCCGCAGGCAACGTGCTGTTGCGCGCGACGGCGGCAGACTGCCGCGTCGTGGTTGATCGCGTCGTGGTTTTCTTGTGCGCGCGGAGCTCCGCGAGCTCGCGGTTGATGACGTCCTCGGCGTTCGCCTTCGTCAGTTCGCCGCGCAGCTGGAGCCGTTCGAACTCCCGCTTGACGCTGCGAATGAAGATGGGCCGGTAGGGCTCGTCGAGCTCCGCCGCCGCCTTGAACGTGGCATCGCGCCACCGCGTATTGAGCTGCTCGAGGCGTTCCTGCTGCCGTTCCTGCTTGGTGCCGGTCACGTCGCGGCGCATCTCGTGCAGCGCGCGCTTCGTCTCGTGCAGCTCCTTGCCGAGCTCGAGCAGCTTCTTCCCTTCCGGGGTGTCCGTTTCGAACGGCCAGGTCGCCTCGTCGAACGCCGGAAAGTCATCGCCCGCCGCGGTGCCCTGATCGCCGCGCGCGAGCCGTTCCTGCTCCTCGAGCAGCACCTGCACCGCGCGCTTCGACTTGCTCAGGACCGCGTCGATGTTGGCGAACTCGCGCGAGTTGGCCAGGTGCCGATCGATTTCCTCGGGCGTCAGATATTTCCCGCCCGGGCCCTTCAGGCGCTCGAGCAGTGGCCGACTCCGACTGAGGAGCCGTTGCACGCGACGCAGCCGGGTGCGCGCGACGGGCTCCGGGAGGTGTTCGGCCACCTCGGCATCGTCATCGGGATCGTCGTCGCTTAGGTCGTCGCCGTCACCGCCCGCCGCGACGGCGGCAGGATCGGCGGGCTCGACTGGGGCGGCAGGATCGCCGCTCGGCGTGCCGGCATCGGCGGGATCGGTCGACGGAGGCGGGGCCCCGCCCGCGGCCGCGGCTCCGGCATCGACTACCGCCGCGGTGCCGAACGCGCCGCTAAAGGCGGCGACGGAGGCGAGTGCGGCGAGCAGCGCGTGCAGCAACATAGACATCGTCATCGGCGAACTCCCTGACAGGGCCGCGTTGCGCGGCCGACTGTCGCTGTCGTGGTGATACTTCCCGGTCCCACCGCGCCCCCGGCTAAGAAAGTGCGCGGCAGGACCGGAACGGCCGTGGAAACAGCCGATCGCATGCGTGCAGGCGCCTGCACGCTCAATGAACACTCCCCGGCGGCGTCGCGGCGGGCCGCAGCGCGCCGCTCTCGACCGCCTTCGTCAGCACCTGGCCGGTCGGCGGGCCGACGTGCGCCGGATGAATCGCGCCACTGGCGACCGCGTGGTCGACGGCCTGGCCGGTGGGCGGGCCCGGCGGCGCCGCCGCCGGCGGCGGGAGCATCAGCTGCTGAATGGCGAGCACGTGGTTGCGCATCGCCTGGTAGAGCGGCGGGTTCGTGACGGCGAGCTTCTCGGCGTCCGCCGTCTTCAACCACATGACTTTCTTGAAGAAGTGATACGGCAGATTCCAGAGCGGATCCGGCTGCCCAATCTGTGACGGGTCGGTCGCCGTCTTCCAGACGTCCAGCTGCCGGGCGACCTGCTGCTGGTCGTCGTCCATCGACTGCTTGAAATCGGTGAGGTCGTTGAGCGTCAGATACGCGGCCTGCACCTCGGGGTCGGCCGGATTCACGAACCCGGCCTGCACGGCTTTGTCGAGCCGCAGGTTCTGCAGCATTTGCGACTTCGGCCAGGCGGACGTCGGCTCGACTTCGATGTTCACGCCGCCCTCGAGGTCGAGGCCGAGGAACTGCTTCACGTCCCATTCGCCGTTCTCGCCGGCGATGGTGTAGAACCGCGGGCTCCACATCGACTGCCGCGCCGTCCACAGAAACAGCAACGAGAGCCGCTTCTCGAACTCGATCAGGTTGCCGAGCGGCTCGCGGAACGCGGCCATCCCGCGCTCGACGAGCGTCTGCACTTCGCCGAGCGTCGGATCGCCCTGCGGGCGCACGCCCATCAGCACCGCATTGAGCTTGCTGACGACGTCAAACTGCCCAATCAGGTATTCGATGAACCACTTCAGCGAGTCGGGGAACCCCTGGCCGGTGACGACGACGGGCTTGTCGCCGGCGCGCAGCGATTTGAACCGCACGACGGAGCCGGGCGAGCCGGTGAGCTCGTCGAGCAGCGTCACGGTGTCGGGAATCCACGTGGTCGGCGCCGCCTCGTTCATCAGAATCAGGAACGCGAGCGCCTGGCAGAGATTCAGCTGCTTCTGAAGCGGCACCATGTCATCGCCCGGGGGTTTGCCCCACGCGGAGCCGGGGGTCGCCTGGAACGTGCGGAGGATGACGTTCTTCACCGGCCGCCCCTGGTCGTCGGTGAGCGGCAGCGGGCCGGCCTCGAGCACGGTGTCGTCCTCGAGCACGACGGCCTTGAGTCCCTGCGGGAAGTTGTAGACGTCGTCGACGACCGGATCCGCCCACACGAACCAGACGACCGGGCCCGAGGGCGAGACGCTCGTGCCGCCGACGATCGCTTTGTCCGCCGGGCTCGGCGACGACAGCGCGCGCATCTGGTCGGCGTAGGCGATGTTCTGCTGCCCGCTCTGCGAGCTCTTGGCCGTGTCGGGGTCGAGGATCGTCTTCGCTTTCGGCCAGAGCGCCAGGACGTCGGCCGGGTCCATGCGCCCATGCCCGGCAATCCACGGCATTTCGCGTTCGTCGAAGACGCGCGCGCTCCGCGGCGTCGAGAACTCAAACGACGTCAACAGCCGCAGCGCGAGCTTGCCTTTCGCGAACGGCATCGTGACCGGCATTCCCGCTTGCGCGTGGCCGGGCGGAAAGATCGCGTCGCCGACCGTGGGCTGGCCGCAGTCGGGACACACGTTCGCGTCCGGCCCGTCGTCGGGCACGTCGTGCGGCATGTGCAGCTGCCGGCAGTCGGGGTTCTGGCACTGCAGGAGCGGCAGCGGTTCCTCGCCCCACCGGGGGTCGGTGTCGTAGAAGACTTCGACGGCGACACCGTTCGTCAGCGTGATCAGCTTGTGAATGTGCGAGCGCAGCGCCGGGTAGCCCGATTCCTCGTAGAGCACCGGCAGCACTGCCTTGCCGATTTGCGCGGCGCCGCGGTCGGTGTCGGTGTCCTGCGTCGGCGAGAGCTCCTGGGTCGGTTCCGACTGGTTCAGAATCGAGCAGATGCCGTCGATCTTGGTCGCGAAGAGGTTCGACGTCGCGCGGAAGAACCAATCGGGCAGCGCCGCATCATCCGTGCTGTTCGACGGCCGCGGCACGTAGGTCTGCGACGCCGGGTCCCAGACGGTCCAGTGGTTGTCCTCGCCGCCGCGGTAGAACTGGAGCGCCTGCAGGTCGGCGCGGTCGCGCAGCTTGCGCGCCAGGTTGGCCTTGGCGTCGCGCTGCACGCGGTCTTTAACGAACGACAGCACCTTCGCGTCGTTCGCGTAGTCGTCGCCTCGTGGCGGGGTGGTGGAATTGTCGCGGCCGGTGCGCGGGGCGCCGGCGGTCGTGCTCACGCGGTCGTGCTCGCAGTCCTTAGCCGGGGTGCGAGAGGCGAACTACAACGACGCAATGGCAGCACGAGCTGCCTCTTCGTCGACGCCGAGGAGGTCTGCCGCGGTGTGCGGCGGAGCCTCGGTCTCTGAACGCTTGAGCGCCGACCTTCCGAGTGCCGAGAACACCTGCCGCACCGGGTTCGGCGGCGGGGCTTCGGGCTCCGTGAGAGCCGGTGCGCTCAATATACCAGAACTGACGCCGATTTGATCCAACAAGCGGCTGGCACGCGCCTTCCACTCGTCGCGGTCGCGGCGCGCGTCGGCGAGCTGCTCGAGGATCAAGCGGTTCGCTTCCTTCGCGGCCGCCAGGCCGTTCGAGAGCAGCACGAAGCTCGTTTCGAGCTTGCTGAGCCGCTTCGCGGACACGAGACGAATCACGCCTGCGCCTCGTCCTGCGGTCGATACTCGTGACCGTCAAACGACAACAGCCGGCAGCGGATGCACCGCTCGAGCCTGCCACCAAGGGTCTGCGCGTTCTCGACGAGCTGCCATGCATGACCAAGGCGAATGCACGCCGCGACCTTCGGCGTTTCGTCGCGCACGCGGTCAGGATGGGACGGCATCGCTTTTCTTCTCAGCGGGAACCACGCCCCACAGCAGCCAGCGCAGCCGCTCGAGGAACGTCATGCCCTCGAATCGGCGCAGGCGATCGTGCTCGTGCACCTGATTGAACCGCATGCGTCCGAGGAGCTCCTCGTTGCGTTCGCACCACTGCGACGTGCCGTCGACGCGTTTGTGCAGCCCTTTGAGCTCCGCCTCGTGCGCCTGGCGCGTGATGAGGTGCTCCTTCGCGAGCACGCACTGCTGGACGTGGGTTTCGGCGGCGAACTGGCGAATCTGCTCGATGACGTCCGTGGCCGGCACGCCGAACGCCTTGCGCAGGTTGCGCTTCGCGGCGGCGGTCAGCTTGCCAGCGGCATCCGCTGCCGGCGGCGTCGGCTCCGTCTTGAGAGGTTCGTCGCTCATTGCACCGTGCCGCCGCTCATGTAACCGATGATGTTGCCGCACCACGGGCCGCCAGGAATGACCGCGCGCGAGTGCACGTCTTCACAGAGCGGCGCGTGGAGGTAGCGATTGACCTTGTCGGCGTAATCGAGCGCCGCCTGCCCGAGCAGGCCGCCGCCCCAAAACGTGCCGTAGATGGTGTTCGCGTCCTCGAAGTAGGCGACCTTCAGACCGCTCGGCCAGCCGCAGCCGACACTGCACTCACGCGGGCCGTTGCTGAACGAGGCGACGAGATCCGCGATGCGTCCGACCGTGCCGTCGAGGTCGTTCTCCGTCTGCTTGAGGACGCCGACGAGCCCCGCGTGATCACGCAGCCAGGCGAACATCGTGCCGGCGCCCGGATAGGGGTCAGCCGGGAAACACGGATCGCCGTAGGGGCCGTCCGCGTCGGTCGGGTTGTGCCACCAGATGCGCGCCTTGGGCAGCGCCTGGTGCAGCTTCACGGCCGCGCAGTTCACCTGCACGTGTTCCCACGCGATCGAGAGATTCGTGATCAGGTCGCGGTTCTGCAGGCGCGTCAGGAACTCCGGGGTCGTGGTCGCATCGTCCGGTTCGAAATCGCCCTGCGCGACGCCCCACACGCTGAGCCCGGCATCCGAGAGCTCGCGAATCATAGGGTCGATGTCGATTTGCCGGTGTGAGGCGCACTCCGGGTAAATGTCGTGGTAGTCGCGGACGTTGCCGCAGAACAAGCTGACGACAATCGCGTTGTAGTGGTGCACGAGCCCGAGCTTGTCGGGCCGCTTGCCGGTGAGCACGTCGCGAATGATCGACCGCTGCACATCGGTGTAGATGGCGTAGTTCGCGGTGAACAGCAGCCCCTGCGCGATCGACGCCACGAACTGCCCGTTGTTCGCCGTGCACCGGATGTGCGTCACCGGGTCCTCGGGGCACTGCGGCTTAATTTCGTCGATGAAGATGCCCGAGAAGTCCGTGCGCGGATGGTCGAGCCCCTCGAGCGTCCACGGATCGACGTGCGGCGGTGGGAGCGGGGCAAGCCGGAAGTCCCCGAGCTGCGAAGCAATCGTGACGTCGACGATAATCGGCTGAAACGTCGCCGCGAGAATCGTCAGCGTGGAACCGCCCGCCGCGGTGGTCACGCAGGCATACTGCACGCCGTTCCACGTGCACGGGACATCACCGGAGCCGTCCCACGGCTCGAGCGACACGTTCGCGCCGAGAAACGCCTGGCCGTCCGGTCCGCGCACCGTCACGCCCGCGGCCACGGCGGTCGGGGCGCCGGGCGGCACGGGCTTCGGGACGACGACTGGCGTCGCGCCTTGGCAGGCGCCGACGAGCGCGAGGGCCACGAGCGAGCCGCGAATCATCAGGGTGTCGTCTCCAAACCAGCCAAATCGGCTAGCACTCAGGCACGTTACGACTTGCTCAACCGGCGCACATCGAAGGTCTTGACGGTTGGCAACTCGCCGCGGCGTTTCGCAATCGCCAGGTGCTCGGCGCGCGAGAACGGGTCGAGCTCGTCTAAATCGCTGCGCAGAATAGCACGAGGTGGCGCCGGCCGCATCTGGAAAAAGCGCCCGCACCCCTCATAGGCGTGGTCCTCGGCGTCGTCGTCGATGTATTCCGGGTCGTCTTCGTCGGTTGGCAAATCGGGTAGCGTGCGAATGAGGTGCTCGCAGTTCTCGGCGATCGTCCAGTGCGGAAAGCCGTCGTCCATCACCGCCAGGGCGTCCTTGACGCGCTGAATCCGCGAGAGCCGGGCGCCCTGCTCCCCGCCGCCCGGCACAATCTTGATGCCGAGCGGGTCGGCCATGTGCAGGTGATACTCGTCGGCGATCGTCGTCGAGACGTTCACCTCGGCCCGCGAGCCGTCCATCTGTGGGTCATACACGATCCACTCGGGTTTCTGCATCCCGCAGCCGCCCTCGTCGGGCTTCCGCATCAGCCGCTCGACGACGCCGCGGATCGCCTTCGCCTGGTCGACGTCGCGCACGCCGGCCTTGTAGATCTCGAAGAACGTCCGCACGTGGTTGCCGGGCAGCACGGCGTGGAGGTGAAACGCCCACGGGGCGCCGTAGCCGTAGTCCACGGAGCCGTAGATCTTGTCTGCCGGCTTCGGGAACCACCGGCCCGGCACCACGTGCCAGGGGATGACCATGCCGGGGGTGAACCCATACCCGAGCAGCGCGCTGTCGTCCGGCCGAATCAGCTTCGACGCGAGCCAGTCCTCGGCGAACATCATCCCGTCATTGACGTCCCAGTTGCCCTCGGCGAGCTGCTTGCCCTTCGCGGAATCGAGCCGGCCACCAGTGCCGGGCAGCGCCGCGATGACCTTGTCGAGGTAGAACGGGTCGGCGTCCCGGAGCACGTAGTTTTCGTGGAAATACGCCGGGATGAACTGCCGACTGCGCATGTAGAGCCGCGGGCGGTCCTTCGGCGGGCGCGGTCGCCACACTTCCATCGGCTGCACCGCACGCTCGAGGTGCGAGACGTCCCACCCCTGCGGCTGCACCCACCCGCGTTTGAGAAACCCGTGGCCCGGGCCGCCGGGGTTCGAGCCCATGAGAATCTGCAGGAACACGTCGCGCCGCGGCGAGCGGACGCGCGTCGAGAGATACCCGATGATGAACTGCGTCAGATGGCTCGCCTCGTCGATCAGGAGCTTGACCCACTGGTTGCCCTGATAGAGGTAGACGTCCGAATCGCGCGCGCAGTGGCCGAACCAGCAGACCGAGCCGTTCGGGAAGGTCGCACACCCGAGCTGCCGGTTGAACCGGACATACTTCGCCGGCAGGAGCGCCATGAACTGACTGATGACGTTCTGCGCGAGCTCCTTGTAGTGCCGGCGGAAGATGGCGACGTGCACGCCGGGGAACGTGAGGCACGTCATGATGGCGACGAAGACGAGCCAGATGGTCTTGCCGCCACCGACCGCGCCGCCGTAGAAGATGTGCTCGGCCGGCGAGGTTAACGCCGCGTATTGTTTGGGGTTCGGGCCGCAGATCTCGTTCGTTTCCGGGTCGCGGAACCCGAACTGAATGGGCGGCGCCGCCTTCGGGCGATAGCGGCGGCGGTAGCGGGCCACGGGACTACGCCGTAATCAGCAGCTTGCCGCGCTCGAGGCACCGCACCACGCCGACGCCCTGCAGGTAGGCGATCGGCTGCTTCGCGTCCGGTCCGCGAAACACCGTTTCGACCGGCACCTGCACGACGACCTCGGCGGCCAGGCGCCAGCGACGCCCCTGCTTGACCGCCCAAACTCGCCCTTTCGGCGCGTGCCGACGCTCGAAACAGAGGATGAACGGCGCCGCGGTCGCCATGCTACGCCGCCGGGACGAGCTCGAGGTTCTTGCCGTTCCGCCGGATCTGGTTCGACCGCTTCAGCGCGTAGACGGCCAGGTAAATCGCCTGCTTGTGATGACGCCCCTGCAGGCCGCGCGTCGGCCGAATCCGCTCGATCAGCGTCTTGACCGGCAGCGGGCCGTCCTGCAGGTGCCGCAGCACCGCCTCGCGCCGGGCGACGGTGACCTTCGACGGGCTCGGCCCCGGGCCGCCGGGATGCTTCCCGCGGCGCCTGGTCGCCACGTGCCGCCGCTTCGGCTGCTGGTCCGCCGGCGCTTCGACCGCCAGGATGCGCCGCAGGCCGTCGAGCACGATGGTGTAGTCGTCGAGCACCGTCTGCGTCTGCCGCCGGCGGGCCTCGAGGTGTTCCACCGCATCGAGCAAGCACTCCATCACTGCCCTCCTCCTCCTCCGCTCGGCGCACGCTCCGGCGTGGGGATGAGCGGCGGCGCCGGGATGATGACGTTCGAGCCGACCGGCGGCTGCAGCGCGCGCGCTTGCTCCGGCGTCGGCGGGACCGGCACGTTCACGAACACGACCGACGCGCTCGCGACGGCGCCGCTCCCGTTCGGCGGCGCGCCGGCGGGAAGCTCGCCGCCCTGCAGGTCTGAGAGCAGCAGCTCGAGCGCCAGCTTCGCGAACCCCAGATGCCCTTTCCAGCACATTGGGATCCTAAGCTTAGAATTCCACGTGGACAAGTTGTCGCG
>JADMIO011260326.1_pt1 | contig 47913 bp, 75 predicted proteins | sample 8958161 | NCBI WGS metagenome assembly JADMIO01 (sample SAMN16585339, study PRJNA669376) | soil metagenome | isolation source: Crop rotation soil | place: USA: Cullars Rotation, Alabama | collected 2011
GCCGCGACTTCAAGTCACGTGAATTCCAAGCTTCGGATCCCACTGTGCTGGAAAGCGCTCCTCACATCCTGCGGTCCGCGTGTCATGTAGTGCAACGCCTAACATATAATCCCAGGACTATATGTCTTCGATCACAGGACCGATAAGTTAAGATTATCGGACATAGCCTGATTGTATTCCATCATAGGACATAGATGCCTGGCCTGTGCGCTGTGTAGTGCAACACACTACATACAACTAAAAACGTAGTCAAACCCCCCTTGCACGGAAAAAAATCCTGGGGAGGACCCCCACAGCCATAACCAAAAAACTATGTAGTATGGTATACTACTTGCTCCTGGTTGTTCGACCGGACCCGCGCGGGGCCCACCTGACGTTTTCGATCGTGTAGTCCCCGAAGGGATCGATGCGATCGAGCACATAGCCTTTCGGCCGCTCGCCCATGATGGCGTAGAAGACCTTGAATGGCGGCAGTGCCCATTTGACCCGGCCGTGGTAGTAGTCGGCTGCGCGGTTCTCAGGGTCGTTGCAGCGGTAGTATGATTGCATGTAGCTTTGATACGCCCGGGTCGCGTACAGCCTCAGCCGGATTGGCATTGACACCCCTCCCTTGACGCGTTCATGCTACACCGATGTCGCGCCGCGTTCGACGACCGCTCCCGCTTCCGGCGCCAAATCTCCCTGTGGATTTGGCACCCCTGCCTGCGCATCTCGCACATAACGCCGCAAGCGACCAACCTCTCGATGTTGAGCTCGTGCGCTCCGCGCTCTGGCATGCCTCGGGTGTGGTCTCCAACGCTGCCCGTCTCCTCGATGTCTCACCCGCCCGCATGCTCAACTTCGTGCGCCGCTCGCCCTATCTCTCCGCGGAACGGGAGAAGGCGGCCGAGATGGTCATCGATCATGCTGAGGCCACACTCCTCGATGCGCTTGAGGATGACGAGACATCCCTCGATACGGCCAAGTGGATTCTGGAGCGCAAGGGCGCTGTCCGCGGCTGGGGGTCCGGCGTCAAGCAGCCCCTCGCCGGGACGAACATCTCGTTTGGCAAGGGGGATGCCCTGGTGCAGATCAAGTGGCAGGACGACAGCGAGAGCAGCGATGTCGCGTAGGTTGCCGCGGCGCAAGATCGAGCAGCCGATGACGGCCGTCGAGGCGGAGGAGTTTGTGCGCTCCGGTCGGAGCGTCGCCTACAACGTCATCGATCTCAGATCGCGGCGGGTGTACGAGCTCGAGAAGATCATCGCCGAGCAGCGCGACGAGCTCGAGCGTGTGCATCGCGCTTACGCGGAGCTGCGCACCGCGCTGATGCGCCTCGCGACGACGCCATGAGCGACGAGAGCGACGACAGGACGATCAACAGGGAACTGCTCAAGGGCGTGCGGGTCGCGCAGGCGATGGTGCATCTTGCATCGCCGGCCATCCGCGCCTATCACGAATTGCTGCTCGAGCTGCTCGCCAAGGCGGGCAAGGACATCCCCGGCCACACGAAGGAACAGCGTGAGCTGCGTGAGGCCATCGACTGGATTACCCGGCCATGAAGCAGTCGCACGAGCTGATGAACGACGAACTGCAAGCGAAGCTAACCGATGGCGAAGCGCTGCGGATCATCGCCAGGTACGTCGAGCAGTACAATCTCCTCACCGCCGCAAAGCGCATGCGCGAGATCGCGACGAAGCTGGATCGGCTCGACCGGCCGCGCATCGCGACAAGCGACAGTGACTTCGCCAAGGATTGATCCCATGCCCCGCAACCCGGCTGCACCCTCCGTCTTCGTTACCCGTCACGACGTGAACAAGGACAACCCCGACTTCTATCATGTGCGTTTTCGCTGTCCGTGGTGTCGGCGTCATCACTGGCACGGGATGCACAAGGATGAAGCGATCACTCATCGCACCCCGCACTGCGATAAGGCTCCCGAGAGTGGCTATTACCTGATCTTGGGTACCCACGCCGTCAGTCTGTGGACATCGGAGGGCTGACGATGCGCGACGATAGCGAGCAGGCGGACGGCGACTACACCCGCATCAGGCCGGAGGAGCTGACGGCGCTGCGCGAGGAGATTGCAGGACTCGGGCGGCAACTCGAGCAGGCCCGCATCGCCGAGGTGCACCTGCGCGGACAGCTTCACGAGACCGATAAAGCCCTGCGCTCGGCGCTCGAGCTCGTCGGCTACTTCGTCAGCCGTAACGGATGGCTGAAATGAACGTCATCTTCTGCGCTGCGGCGGTGTCGAGCTCCTACTCGTTCCTTGATTTTCACGCGCGGGCGCTCAGCGCCTACGGCCTCGACAGCCTGCAGTATGTCGCCGAGGAGGGCTCGGATATCGTCGACATGCTGATTGCCTGCAAAGAGACGTCGCGGGCGCTGCCGGTGATCGAGGTTGTCAAGCGTGCGCTTGACCTGATTCACGCGTTGGAGATGTCGCCGTGAGACGACGCCTGATGCCGCGGCCGCAGTACACGAAGCTGCAGGCGCTCGAGGACAGGGTGATCAAGCTGAACGCCGAAAATCGCATGCGCGTTTTCGATGCGGCGCCTCAATCCGTTCGCGATCGTGCCAATGAGAAGGGCGAATACGTCATCGAGGCCTGGTTTTCGCGGCTGTCCAGCAAGCGCCAGCACGAGATCCTCGGCACCGAGCCGCGCTCCGCCTTCGAAATGGTCTTCACGGAATTCAGATGGTGACGAAATCGACGCTCGCCCTCGATTTTGACGGAGTCGTGCACGCCTATCGGCACGGCTGGCGTGACGGCGTGATCTACGACGAGGTGACGCCCGGTTTTTTCGCCTGGGCGAAGGATGCCGAGAAGCATTTCGATCTCGTCATCTATTCGACGCGATCCGCGACGGCGGAAGGGCGCGCCAACATGCGGCGCTGGCTGCATGAGCAGTGGCGGAAGTCGGATCGGCCTGGCCGGATGCCGCACTTCAAGTTCGCGGCGAAGAAACCGCTCGCTTTTCTGACGATCGACGACCGCGCGCTCACCTTCGAAGGCAACTGGGCCGATTTTTCGATCGATCGGTTGAAGGGATTCAAGCCATGGAACACCTGAACAAGCCGACGGAGCTCGAGATCGACATCACGAAGCATCTCACCGATCGCCTCTATGCGGTGATCCGCCAGGTTGTCGCGATCATGCCCGATGATATGCAGACGGCACCGATTCTGATCGTCGCCCTGGCGGTGCTGCTCGACACGACCGAGCGCACCCTCGCTGATCCCGACGAGAACTATCCGCTGTTCCGCAACATGGAGCCGAAGGCGCGGCTGCAGCTCCTCAACGTCGCGATCGGCATCTCCCTTGCCCGGCAGCGCAAGGCGAAGGCCGGCGGTATTCCGCTGACGCCGGACAATCAGCTCTCACCGCAGACGCGGAGCGATATTCACGCCGTCTTGCGCGAACTGGGCGTTGCCGGATAACGTTCGGGCGCCATGCCCGAGATCATCCTCCCGTACAAACCGCGGCCCTGGTTTCGGGCCATGCACGCCTCACAGAAGCGCTGGCTCGTCACCGTGGCGCACCGCCGGGCCGGCAAGACGGTGGCCGAAGTCAATCATGTGATTCGGGCCTGCGTCAGCAATCCACGCCCCTTCCCGGTCCCGCAATACGCCTACGTCGCACCGTCCTTTGCCCAGGCCAAGGATCTCGCCTGGGGTTACATGCAGCAGTACACGGCGCCAATTGCCGGCATGCGTTTCATGGAGACCGAGCTCACCGCGATCTTTCCGCACGGTGGCCGCATCAAGCTGTTCGGAGGGGCCAATGCCTACGAACGTATCCGCGGGCTCTACCTGGACGGAGCGGTTCTCGATGAGTTTGCCTTGCTCCATCCGGATTGTTTCGATGTCGTGGTCCGACCCGCACTCGCGGACTATCGTGGTTTTGCTCTCCTATCGGGAACGCCCGCGGGCCGCGATCACTTTTACAAGGTTTACAACGACGCCAAGCGCACACCCGAAACCTGGGACACCTTCGTCATTCCGGTGACGGAGACGACGGCGCTGCATCCCGATGAAGTCGAGGACATGCGCCTGAAGATGCCGCCGAACAAGTTCGCACGCGAGATGCTGTGCGACTTCGAGGCGCCGGTCGAGGGATCCTACTACGGCGATCTCATCAACGATCTCGAGATGAAGGGGCGCATCACCAACGTGCCCTACGATACGCAGGCCAACGTCTACACGGCCTGGGATATCGGCATGCACGACTTCACCTCGATCTGGTTCGTGCAGCGCATCGGCAAAGAGCACCACGTCATCGATTTTCTGCAGGCGAACAATCGCGGCTTTGACTGGTACATCAAGCAGCTTCAGATGAAGGGTTACACCTACGGCGGTCACATCCTGCCGCACGACGTCAAGGCGCGTGAGCTCGGCGCGCCTGGCGGTCGTTCGCGCTATGCGACGCTCGAGCAGCTCGGTCTCGAGAACATCACCGTCTGCCCCGATCACAAGGTTGCCGACGGCATCGAGTCGGTGCGCTCGCTGCTCTCGACCTGCTGGTTCGATGCCGAGCGGTGCGCCGAGGGATTGACGTCGCTGAAGGCCTACCAGAGCGCGCCGGCGATCACCCTCGGCACGATGCACGATCGCGCCCTCAAGAACTGGGCCGGTCACGCCTCGGATGCGATGCGCTACTACGCCGTCGGCATCGAGATCGCGGTCGGATGGGCGACGAGCGGGACGACCTGGGATTCCGCCTTCCGGAAATGGAAAGTGCCCGGGCTGGCATAGAGTCCCAAAGCCTAACAATTGACATTTGCACAATTTCGTAGCATTTCATTCCGCCCATCATGGCAATGGGCCCTCAGATCGTCCCTCCGGACCCCTTTTTCGGCACCGAGCTGCCGACGGAGACGATCTTCGAGAAGCTGCCCGGGGAATCATCCCGTTCCTCAGCGCCAGGCGAGCTCCTGAACGATTACGAGAGCCGCGTCCGCGGGATGATCGACGACGCCCGCGAGTTCAACGCCGAGGTGCTGATGCCACGGCGAATCACCGGCCAACAGCTTTACGCCGGGATGATTCCGGAGATCGACGCAGAGGGAAAGTCATCGATCGTTAAAACCGAGGCCCGCGATACCATCCTGCAGATGTTGCCCTCGGTGATGCGGCTCTTCACAGCGCAAGACCCGCCCACAAATTTTCATCCGACAACCGAACAATCTGTCCCGATGGCCGAACAGGCCAACGATTACGTCACCTATGTGCTGATGCACGACAATCCGGGGTACATGATACTCCAGGATGTCTTCAAAGACGCGATGATCAAGGCGATGGGGTGCGTCCGGTGGTGGACGGACGAACAGTCCTCGCCGATCGAGGAAACCTACACCGGCCTCTCCCTCGAGCAGCGCCAGTTCGTCGTCTCGCAGCCCGGCATCGAGGTCGTCTCGATGCAGGTGACGCCGCGGCCTGGCCCGCAGGGTGAGCTGATCCCGTACTTCGATCTCACCATCCGGCGCGTCAAGCGTTCGCGCAAGCACTGCATCGCCTCGGTGCCGCCGGATGAGTTCCGCATCTCGCGGCATGCGATCAACGTCAAGACGGCGGCGCTCGTCGGCCAGGAGCGTTTCGCGACGCAGACCGAGCTCCTCGACATGGGCGTTGAGCTCGCCGACATCGTGAACAATCGCGACTTTTCGGGCGGCGATCTGCGCTTCACCGAAGAGCGCATGATGCGCAATCCTGGCAGCGACTCGCCGTTCGGTCGCGATGCGATGGAGCCGGTCGTTCGCTATGGCGACTACTACATGCGCATCGACAAGGATGGCGATGGCCGCGCCGAGCTGCGGCACATCTGCGTCATCGGCGATGACGCGCTGATCGTCAAGGATGAGCCGGCCGCGCGTGCGCGCTATGCGATCTGCTGCTGTGATCCCGAGCCTCACAGCATAGTCGGACATTCGATCGCTGAGCAGGTCTTTGATCTGCAGGTGATCGGGTCCAACCTTTTGCGCGGCTCGCTTGACTCTCTCGCCGGCTCGATCTACCCGCGCATTTGGGGTGTCGACAACCTCGTCAACTGGGATGATGTCCTGAACCCGGCGATTGGCGCGCCGATCCGCGTCAAGCAGGGTGATGCCATCGGGCAGTTCCAGCAGCAATTCATCGGCGAAGGCGCCTTCGGCATGATGGAGCAGCTTGAGCGCGTGCGAATGGCGCGCACGGGCGTGACGCCGCAGTCGCAAGGCCTCGATCCGAAAGCCCTGCAGTCATCGACGCCGGAAGGCGTCTCGATGGTCATTCAGGGCGCGACGGAGCGCATCGAGCTCGTCTGCCGCACGATGGCGTCGACCTTCATGGTCGACTTCATGGCCGGCCTCTTGCAGGAAGTCACCGACAACCCGATCCCCGATCGCGTCATCCAGCTCCGCGGTGCGTGGGTGCCGGTGAACCCGTCGCAGTTCGATGCGACGATGCAGTGCATTCCGAACCCCGCCATGGGCCACGGCTCCGATCAGGAGCGGGCCATGCTGCTCAACGTCATCATCGCGAAGCAGGAGCTCGCGATGTCGACGATGGGCCCGATGAACCCGATGGTGACGCCGATCGAGTATCGCAACGCCTTCGAGGACATGCTGAAGATTTACGGCCAGCGCAACCTGGCGCGCTACTTCAAGGCGATCACGCCGGAATCGATGCAGCAGTTTCAGCAGCAGCTCGCCGCGAAGGAAGATCCGAACATGGTGCTGGCGCGCGCCGAGGCCGACAAGGTTCGCGCGCAGGTCGTCGACACCCTCGCCAACGCGCGCACCAAGACCGCCGATCTCGAGCTCAACGACGATCGCGAGCGCGACAAGAACGAGGGCAACCAAATGCTCAAGGCGGCCGAGATCGATGCGCGCTACGGCGCTGCGGTCGACACGGCGGCCATTCGGGCGCTCTGGACAGCGCCCCGGCCGATGCCGGGGGCGCTTGGACCCGACGGCGAGCCTGGCGCACCTGGAATGCCAGGCGCGTCGCCGGAGGCCGGTCTGCCGCCACTCACATCCCCTGCAACCGGCGGCGGCGACCGGCCGAAACTTCCCTTGCGTTCAGCCCTCGGGCATGGGCCGCCACAACTGCCGAACGGAGGAGCCGATGTCGGATCCCCACCAGCCGGACTTTTGGGGCCCCCGTGAGCGCGCCGAGGAAGCGCGGACGCTTCTCGGCTCGCCGATTTATGGCATGGCGCTGAAAGCGCTGCGTGAGGAGTACGTCGAGCGTTTGCAGAGTTTGCCGCTGTCGTCGCCGGATCTCGTTGGCGTGCACGCCAAGCTGAAGGTGCTCGATGAGATCGGCGGCAAGCTGCAGAGCTACGTCAGCGACTATCAGTTTCGGGCGAAGCGGGAGATTGCCGCGTGAGTGACGGGCCGGGTTTTCTGGCAAGCGAAGGCGTCAGCGAAGCCGCTGATGCGTTTCAGGCTGCGATGGATTCCGAAACGCCGGGGCGCTCCTCGACGAAGCGCACGGATGAAGAGAAGCCGCGCCAGGCGCGCCAGCAGATGGAGGATCTCTTCCCGCGGCGCGAGATGAATCGCGACGAGGAGGAGGGCGGCGCCGATGAGCCGCCGCCACGGCGCGAGGATGAGGACGAGGACGAGGAACAGGATGAGCGCGCCGATGAGCGCGAGGAGGACGACGAGGAAGAGAGCGCGGAGCGCGAAGAGGAAGAGGGCGAGGAGGAGCAGCAGCAGCCCGGTGATCTCGATCTCAACCAGCCGATCCGCTCGACCATCGACGGCGAGGAGGTTGAGCTGCCGCTCGGCGAGGCCATCCGCTCGGGCCTGCGCGAGAAGACCTTCCACAAGTACATGACGCAGCTCGACATGGCGGTTCGCGAGACGAACCAGCAGCGTCAGAACCTCTCCGAGCAGTATCAGGCGCACGTTCAGAAAGTGCAGGAGCTCGAGGCTTTCCTCACCGAGCTCCTGCCGACGCCGGATTGGCCGGCCTTGTTTCGACAGAATCCGACGCATGCCATGACGATGAAGGTCGAATGGGATGCGATCGAGGAGAAGCGCACGAAGGTGCGCGATTATCTCAACACGATCCGCGAGAATGAGTCTCGCGAACAGATGCGGCAGTTGCACAACTTCGCCAACGCGAACCGTTCGCAGCTCGCAGCAGCTCATCCTGAATGGAAGGATGAAAAAGTGTGGAAGCGCGACCATGACAGCATGCGTCGCACGGCCCTGGCAGTCGGGTATTCGGATGCTGAGATCAACTCGCTCTACGACGCGCGAGGCGGTCAGATCCTCTGGATGGCTTCGAAGTACGCCCGCATGATGGCTGCCCCTCCCAAGCCCGTGAAGCAAGGATTCACATCTGGCAAGAAAAGCCGCCCTGCTACCCCCTCGCGGAATGTGGCGCGCGCCCTTGACCGGAATGAGCGTCGGATCAGCCGCGGCACAGCGAAAGACAAGCTGGCGTCCGCATTCGAGAGGATTCTAGACAGCGAGGGGTAGGCAATGGCGAAAGTCACCAATGCCTATACGACATACCAGGCTCAAGGAAATCGCGAAGATCTGTCGAATGCCATCTACAACCTCGACCCCTTTGACACGCCAGTCGTGTCGATGTCGGGCCGGCGGACGGTGAAGAACCGGCAGTTCGATTGGCAGACGGAAAACCTGCCGCAGGTCGATCCCAACAACGCCCGCGAGGAAGGCTTCGAGCTGCAGCGGCGGGCCGGCACGCCGACCATTCGGCGCTCCAACGTGACGCAGATCTCCTCGCGTGATGCGACGGTCTCCGGCACGCAGGAGGCTTCCGACGCCGCCGGCAAGAACGGCGAGCTCGCGCATCAGATGGCGATGCAGTCGAAGGTGCTGAAGTCGGACATCGAGGTCATCACCTGCTCGCGCCAGGCGCGCGTTGACGGTGACGACACGACGCCGACGCCGCGCAAGACGGAATCGCTGCCGCACCAGATCGCGCGTGCGTCCGGCCGTCCGCCGGGCGGTGCGCAGGGTGATGCGGTGTTCGGCTACAAGACCGGCCTGCCGACGACAGCGGGTGCCGCCTGGGCGGCGGTGGCCGGCGCCTCTCAGGTGGCGCTCGACGAGAAGATGGTCGGCGATGCGATGGAGGTCGCCTACAACAACGGCGCCGAGCCGACGAAGATGGTCGTGCCATCGGCGATCAAGCGCACCGTCTCGACCTTCGAGGGTCGCTCATCCTCGCAGGTGACGGTCGGCAAGACGGAAGTCGTGGCGGTGGTCGACATCATCGCGACGGACTTCGGACGCATCACCGCGCTTGCCTCGCGCTGGCTGCCGTCCGATCTCGGCATGATCCTTGATCCGGAATACATGGCGACGGCGTTCTTCCGGACGTTCCGCCAGTACCCGATCGCCAAGGTCGGCGATGCCGAGACCCGCATGATCCTCGCGGAGTGGGGCCATGAATGTAGAAACGGCATGGCCCACATCGTGTTAAATGGTATAAAACAGGGAAAAGTCATCGGGGTGCCCTGATTTTAGGTATTCGTGGGCGTCTGTTGTTAGCTTGTACTTTAGCAGACGCCCACTCACAGTTTCCTTTACTATATGGACCGTCGTTGTTGACCCGGTTTAACGAAAAGCCGGGAGGGCAGCGGCCCATATCTTCTAGGAAAGTCTCAAAGCTGTGGAGCCATTTGCGATTGACACGAATCCCGCGGCCGCCATAGCTCGGAAATTTCGGGTTTTGGGGGTTGTAGCAACGTCCTTTCATGCCGATCCAAGCGACGTACTCCCGTGTCGGAGGCTCGCTGCGCGTTCGTTCGCCGTGCTTGGTGTTGGCGAAGCCGGTCGCTGCAACGGCTTCCCTCTGCAGACAGCCGCAGCTTCGCGCGAGTCCGCGCCGCAAGCTTCCCATGTACGTTGTGATAGTGTTTCCGCAGTCGCAGCGGCAACGCCAAAGCTTCTCTCGGTTCGGCCCGTAGTGGCCAGCGAGTTCAAGCACGACAAGTCTGCCGAAACGCTGCCCGGTGAGATCGATTGCGGGCGGCATTCATCACATATCGCACATAACGGAGGGGCGGGCAATGCCTAAACCCCTGATCTATGACTCGGGTGGCGGCGTGTTTCGCAAGATCCACGTCGACCCCCTCGACCCCTACAGCTTTGTGCAGGAGACCGTACAGGTCTTCCCTGAACGGCTGGCCGAGGAGAACCGCGCGCTCGATGAGGCGCGGCCGCGCAACCCTTATGCCGGCGTGCGCACGCTCGCCCGCGGCGTCCCCGTCGCCGTATGGGAGCAGTCCGAGCGAGAGCAATGGGATGAGGCGCGCTGGAACCGCTGGCTCGAGGATCCCGACAACGCCGTCTTCCGCGTCTCCCGGGAGAAGCTGTGATGGGCGGCGCGACGCAGATGTTCGGCAATACGTCGTTCGCCGGGCTCTCTAACGCTGGCTTCACCGGCGGCAAGATGAACCCGGCCACGACGGCTGCGGTGACGGATTCGAGCGGTAAGCTGACCGCCTACGATCCGACCCGCATGGCGCCGACGACAGCGCCGGCGGAAGCGCCAGGCGTCGCGCCGGCGGTGGCTGGCATGAGCGCCAACGGCATGCCGAGCTGGTATTCCGACATCATCGCCGGCGGCTCGATGCCGAAGATGGGGATAACTGGCACGGCACAGCAGGGGCCGCTCAGCGCCGCTCTGCCGAAGCCGGTGATGGATCGGCCGGCCGGCAATGGGACGGGCGCCTACGGTGGCCCGATGCCAGCGACGACGACAGCCGCGAAACCGGCCGCGAAGGCGACGACACCCGCGGCGCCGACGTTGCAGTACGTGCCGGCGATCCCGCAGCAGTATCAGGTCAACGATCAGTGGAACAGCCGCACTGGCACCTCGCAGCAGGTTGCGTCGCTGCCGCGTGGTGGTGTCGATAGCGGCTTCGGCATGGGCCAGGCCTACTGGCTCGATCCGAAGACCGGCATGCATTACGCCGATCCGAACGGCAAATACCAAATCGACAAGATGACCGCCGGCATCAACCCGATCACCGGGAGGCCGAACTATTGAGCGCGCTCACCGACTATTACGCGACGATCCGCTCGTGGGTTGACGATGCCAACCCGCCTGATGCCCTGATCGATTCGTGGATCCGCATCGCCGAGGAGCGCATCAACAACGAGCTGCGCGTCAACGAGATGATCGATCGCGACTACACGACGATGGAAGACAACTGCGTTGTCATGCCGCCGGAGTGGCTCGAGGTCATCTACGTGCGCGCCAAGGGCGGCACGGTCTTCCGCTACGTGACGCCGGACAGCTATTGGCAGCTTCAGGCGACGCCGCAGGTGACGCTGCAGGTGCAGGATCCGAATAGCGCCAACCCCTGGCCGCCGCCTGGCTCGAAGCAGGTTTACACGATCATCGGCCGCACGCTGTTCGTGCTGCCGAACATCAATCCGGACCTGCTGACGCAGATCGAGGCGGGCATCTACCGGCGCATCCAGCCGATGGGCGACACCGTTGATCCGGTCGTCGCCGCCTATCCCTCGATCATGCTGAACTGCACGCTGGCTGCCTCCTCGACGTACCTCATCGAGGATGAGCGGCTGTCGACTTTCGCGACGCTGGCGACGGCTGGCATCGCCAAGGCAAACGACCAGGCCAAGGCCGGGCGGTGGTCCGGCTCCCCGCTCACTCCCGTCGTGAGAGGGTTCGGCTGATGGGCTTCCCTTACGGACTCGGGCTCTACGGCAAGGGCATCTACAGCCGCAAATTCGGCTGGTGGCGGGATACGACATGCCATGCGCAGACCTGGGCTGCTGGTGAGTGCAAGACGAACGCTGGCTCCTCGACATCGACCCGGGCGTTGGTGGTGAGCAGCCGTCGCGAGGCGCCGAAAGTTGTGGGGCAACGCTATGGCTGATGCACAGACACCTTTCCTGTCCCTCGTCAAGCCGGGCGTCGGTGATCCGGCGGGCGAGGACAAGTGGGGCGACAAGCTCAACGCGAATTTTGACAAGATCGATGAGTTCGCGGCCGGGCAGGGCGTGCTCACCGAGGCGCCGACGGATGGCAAGCCGTATGTACGGCAGTCGGCAACGTGGTCGGAAGCCCTCGACAAGGGCACGCAGGCCGCGAAGGACTCGGCGCAGGATGCGGCGATCGGCAGCCTGTCAACGCAGGTCGGCGCCATCGCCTGGCCGGTGCCGGGAACACCGTCGACCTTCCCGCCGACCCTGCCGATCGCGCAGAGCGGGGTGACGAACCTCGTCTCCGATCTCGCCCTGAAGGCGCCGCTCGCCTCGCCGATCTTCAGCGGCACGCCGGTGGCACCGACACCGGCTGCCGGCGACAACTCGACCCTGCTCGCCACGACGGCCTTCATCGCGATGGCGATGGCCGGCCTGCCGATCGGTGATCTCAACTGCGGCACCTTCCCCTACAACCCGGTGGTGCCGCCAACACCGCCTTCGCCGAGCAGCTATCCGAGCGCGTCGAACACCGGCACCTCGGGCACGCTGACGGTTGACAGTCGCACCGGTGTCATCACCACGACGGCGAACGGCCAGGTCTTCCAGAACCTCAACTTCACCGGCTCCGGCACGCAGCTCAACATCCGTCACAACAACTGCGTCGTGCGCAACTGCCGCATCCCGGCCGGCTCGAACGCCTATTGCATCGACGCTGAGTTCGCGCAGAACGTCCTCATCGAGGACTGCGATCTGATCGCGACGCCTGGCGTCTCGGCGTCCGTCGTCTGGATGCAGAGCGGCACCATCCAGCGCTGCGACATCAGCGGCGCCGACAACGGCATCTACTTCCGCGGCTCAACGCTCGGCGTGACGATCAAGGACAATTACATTCATGGACTCGGCGGTGGCCCCGAGGCGCACGTCGACGGCATCCAGACCGATCAGTGCGGCCCCGGGCCCTCGCTGATCCAGCACAACACCATCGAGGCGTTCGACACCTCGCACGTCTTCCTGCAGTGCACCTCGAACGACGTGACGAACGTCAAGGTGCTCGACAATCAGATGCTCAAGCATCCGACCTATGGGCCACCTGGCTACAACGTCTACGTCAACGGTTGGGGCACGCGGCCAGGCGGCGCGGCGGCGACGATCACCAACGTCGAGATCGCCAACAACTTCGGCGATCGCGGTCAGTACGGCGACATCGATGTGGCCGGCAACACGAGCGGCATTTCGATCCATGACAACACGCTTGGCTTGACGCCGGAGCCGCCGCCCTCGACGACCGGCACGACGATCTTCGGCGGCGCTGCGCCCTCGGGCGGTTCGCTGCAGCAGGACAACAACCAGTTCACCATCGGCGCCCGCATCGAGCCGCTCGTCAACGGCAACATCAACGCCATCCTCTGGTATCGCGCTTCGACGCTCGCCGGTGCGGACGGCAAGGTGGCGGTCTACAACGCGGCGACCGGCGCCAAGCTCGCCGAGGCCGCCTTCACCGGAATCAGCGGCGCGGGCTGGAAGCGTGTTCCGCTTTCCGCACCGCTCGCCGTGACGACCGCCAACGCCTACGTCATCGCGGTCTGGCTGAAGCTCGGTTCGGACAGCCACACCTATTACTGGGCGCAGTCGAACAAGTTCGCGACGGCCGGTGTCACCGATCCCTTGGGCAAGGTGACGATGCCGCCCTCGGATGGCACGACGGTGCGCGGCTCGGTGCGCAAGAACAACCTCTTCACCTACACGGGGCCAACGGACATCGCGTTCCCTGATCAGGTGTTCAATGCGTCTGGCTACTACGTCGATGTGGATTACAGCTAATGGCACGCACCCGCATCCAGACGCTTCGCTCCTCGACGAAGGGTGTTCGCCCGGCGGCGGCTGACACGCCGCTCGAAGGCGAGCTGTATGTCAACTACGCCGACAAGCAGCTCGGCGTCGTCAACGTCGGCGCAGCGACCAATCAGGATTTGCTCGCCGTCCGCTTCTTCTCGACGCTCGCCGACTATGCGATCGGTGATTACACCATCCAGGCCGGGCAGCTCTACCGCGCCAAGGCGGCGGTGACGGCCGGCGCAGCCTTCGATGTCACGAAATGGGATGCGGTGACGCCGGGAGGCAGCGGCGGCGCCCCGCTCGACAGTCCGGTTTTCACGGGCGATCCGCGAGCGCCGACACCCGCGACAAGCGACAACGACACTTCGATCTCGACAACGGCCTTCGTCAAGGCAGCGGTCGCGGCAGCCATCGCGGCGATCCCGGCCGCGCCCGTGCGCGAGCAGTACTTCGATATCGGCGGCCTCGCCTCGAAGGACATCGCTGTCCCATCGTGGGCGCGGGCGGTCGAGATCACCGGCGCTGCTCTCGTCACGCCGAACACCGTCTATCCGGTGCTGCGCGTGTCGCTTGATGGCACGACCTTCCTCGCCGGCGCTTCGGACTATGCCAACGTCGGTCCGAACCACAACTCGGGTACCGCCCTTTATGCGACGGCGGCGCTTGGAAACGCCGACCACATGCAGCTTGGTCTGCCGTCCGATAGCACGACGCTGCAGATGTTGTTTCAGGCGACGTTGCTGCTGACGCGTCAGACGACGGGCGGCCTGTTCCACCTCAAGAACTATCTCAGCCTCTACACCTCGGCTGCGGCGAACCTCTATCGGACCTATTGGGGGACAGCGCAGTGTCAGAACGTCGGCAGCGGTCTCGCGATCAGGGCGCTGCGCATTACGACGAACACCGCCGGCACGTTCAGCGCCGGCGCGTGGGTGCAGGTGCGGTGGCTTGGCGATCCGTCCGCGGCGCCGGTCTACGGTGCGGCGCAATACTTCTATCCGGGTGCGGCTTCGCCGGGCGGCTCGGCGACGCAGAACAACAACGGCATCACGGTCGGCATGCGCTTCACGCCGCTCGTCGCCGGCAAGATCACCGGCATCCGCTGGTACAACGGCGCTGTCGAAGCCGGCACGTCGGGCAAGGTGGCGGTCTACTCCGATGCCGGCGTGAAGCTGATCGAGCAGTCCTTCTCGGGCCTCTCGACAGCCATCGGCTGGCGGCAGGTCGCGCTCGATTACGTCGTCGCTGCCGGCACGACCTATCGCTGCGCGGTGTGGCTGACGCTCGGGAGCGATAGCCATGCGTGGTACATGGCGCAGTCGAACAAGTTCAACGGCGCCGCCATCACCGTTACCGGCATCATGACGATGCCGATGGGGCCAAACCAGAACGTCTTCGACGAACCGGACAACAGTGACATCGTGTTCCCGAACACCTCTTTCAACTCGACCGGCTATGGCGTCGATGTCGAGTTCAGGCCGCAGGTATGATTGAGCGCACGATGAACGCCATCACGCATGCTGTCGGGCATCCGCTCGCCGTGCCGGCGTTCCTTGTGTTCGTCGCCGTGTCCTACGCGGCGACGGGATTGAACGGCGCCAATCTCGTCATCAGCATCTTGACGTTAGCGCTGCTGCCGATCCTGCAGCATGCGCAGAATCACGACACCGCGGCCGTGCAGGCAAAGCTCGACGCGCTGATCAAGTCGATCGACGAGGTGCCGAACAGCTTCGTCGGGCTGGATGAGGCGACGGAGGATGAGATCGAGGCGCGGCGGAGGGCTTTGAACTATGGATCCGACGCTGGCCGTGCTGGCTCTGCTGACGCTCCACACGCTGGACGGCCGGACGATTACGATCAACCCGACGGCGATCGTCAGCATCGCGAAACCAAAGGATGGCGAGGTGATCACCGATGATGTCGGCTGTGTTGTCTCGCTTGTCGACGGCAAGTTCGTGAGTACGCGTGAGACCTGCATGGAAGTGATCACGCTGATCAAGGAAGGGGAGGAACGGTGATGCAGAAAGGCAGGGGAGTGCGATCGGAAGGCACCGATGCACTCGGCAAAGAGATCGACGAGATCAACGCCCGCCTCGATGCCGTCGAGGCGAAGGACCGTGAGCAGGATGGCCGCCTCGACGCGCTCGAGGAGGGCGGCGAGACGCCGGAGCCGCCCGATCCGCCGCAGCCGTCTTACGACTATCCCGACGAGACGAATAGCGGCTGCTCGGGCAGCCTCACGAACTATACCGGCCCGATGTGGATCTCGGAGAACAACACGGTCATCGAGAACAAGCGCATCAACGGCGATCTCGGGGTTGGCGCCAAGAGCGTCAAGCTGAAGAACTGCGAGGTGAACCCAAAGGGCCCGTGGGGCATCGATGGCGGCTATGCCGACGGCATGATCCTCGAGAACGTCACCGTCAACGGACCGAGCACCGGCGACAGCGCCGTCTATCTCGGCGACAACGGCCAGGCGATCGGCTGCAAGTTCTCGAAGTACGTCAACGGTCTCATCTTCGGCGGCGGCACCGGCCTCCTCGAGGACTGCCTGATCTACAACCTGCGTGGTCCGGCAGATGGGCACTTCGACGGCGCCGTGCCGCGCGGCGGTGGACTCTCGTTGCAGGAGAACGGCGAGCAGGTCGACGGCATCCCGCAGGATGGCGTGATCATCCGGCACAACACGATCATCAGTCGCGACACGAGCTGCATCTTCATGAAGCCGGACTTCGGGCCGATCTCGAATGTCACGATCGAGGATAACCAGCTCTTGCAGGATCCGAACGTCGACGATCCGACGAGCTACACGATCTACTCCGTCACCGACCCCTCGATGCCGCCGATCAACGGGGTCAAGATCCTCAACAACAAAATCCAGAAAGGCAGGTACGGCTACGCTGATATCTCCAACAACGAGATCGAGTGGTCCGGTAACGTCGACTACGACACCGGCCAGCCGATCCCGCAACCGGCGGTCTCGAAGCAGATGCACAAGACGGCGCAGGAGCATCGTCCCGTGCTGCGAAAGAAGGGAGCAAAGCCATGACTCAGTTTCTCGCGCTGATCACCGTGATCGGCGGACAGATCGATAATTCACTGCCGGGCGGGCAGCCGGGTGTTAACCCGCCGCTGTTCCCGTCGAACCCGATCGCGCCCGGTGGCACGACGCCGCCGTGGGGCCCGGGCATGACGCCGCGGCCGCCAACAGCCGGGCAGGGGCCGGGTTTTCCGACGAACCCGATCGCCCCGGGCGGGCCGGGCGGGAGCGGCGGGGGCGGGATGGTCCCGCCGCCGGTCGCGGGCATTCCGATCTTTCCGGGGCAGCTCCCGGGCGGACGGCCGGGCGGCGAAGTCGACAACACCCTGCCGGGCGGCTTGCCGGGAATGAGCAACCCGATCTCGGGCGGCTTCGTCCTGATGTATCACCCGCAGTATGGATGGGTGCTTGTTTCGGGGTCGGGCTCTGCCTCGGGCGGTGGCTCCGGTGGTCCCGGCGTCGATAACACGCTGCCGGGTGCGCAGCCGGGCGTCGATAACGAGCTGCCTGGCGATCAGCCGAAGCCGGACAACACGCTGCCGAAGCCGCGGCCGCAGCCGAAGTGATGTGAGATTGGCCGGGGTTCTTCCCTTCCCCGGCTGATGAGGCGGTCGGCCCTCTCATTGTGGTGTCTGCGGAGGTGTCGCAATCGAGCCGGGGGCCGGCCGCCAACAAACGGAGATAGGGCAGTGTCGGGACATTGGGATGCCTACCATGTCATCGGTTTGACGATGGTGCTGATCAGCTCCGTGACGATGGTTTGCGCGATGCTCGTTCTGTACATGCTGTGGGGGCACTGATGCCCTTCGATCGCAAGATTTTCTTCGACAAGGTCCGGCCGATGTTCGGCGGCGAGCTCGGCCAGGGCCAGGTCGACAACATGAACTACATTCTCGACTGTTGGGATGAGACCTACGAGCCGGAGAGCGATCTGCGCTGGCTCGCCAACCCGCTTGCGCAAACGAAATGGGAAACCTCGGCGACGATGGAGCCGATCGAGGAGTACGGCAAAGGCTCCGGCCAACCCTACGGCGAGCGCGATCCGACGACCGGCCAGACCTATTACGGCCGCGGCTACATCCAGCTCACCTGGCGCGACAACTACGCCAAGGCCGATAGCGAGCTCGGCTTCAGCGGACCGGACTCCCTCGAGTGGCATGCCGACAATGCGCTCGATCCGGACAAGGCCGCCGCGGTGATGTTCCTCGGCATGCAGGAGGGCTGGTTCCGCTCCGACGAGAAGGGCAAGCAGACGCTCGAGCGGTATTTCAACGCGAGCGTCGACGATCCCTATGGCGCCCGCGAGATCATCAACGGCGACAAGAACTACACCAAGGACTGGCTGCCGCCTGGCGTCACCGTCGGCAGCTATATCGCCACCGACCACGAGACATTCCTCAAAGCCCTCGAGGCCTCCTACGTCCCCGACGAGGTGGAGCCCGGGCCGGTCGAGACGGTCGTCAACATCGTCGTCCAGGCGCCGCCGGGAATCCGGGTCGTCGTCAAGGTCGTCGCTCCAAAAAGGGACATGGCATGAGTTTCGAGGACGTCTTCGAGAAGGTCATCGGCATCGACATGGCGCACCGCGTCGAGCGCAAGCTCGGCGCGCACTGGACCGGCGGCGCGCCTGGCATCGGCGAGCTCCGCGGTGAGCGCTTCCGGCTCGAGTCGGCCTGCTATCCCGAGCTCGACATGGCGGAGCTGACGGCGGCCGAGGCGATGGAGTTCTGGCGCCTGCACTGGGACCGCCTTGGTTGCGACGAGCTTCCCGACGAGACGGCGGCCGCGGTCTTTGAGGAATACGTCGAGCACGGCGAGGCGGCGGCCCGCCGGCTGATCCCGCCCGCCAAGCGGCGCCGTCGCGCCAATGCGGAGGTTTGACATGGCCCGCAGGAAATCCGGTGTCCGGACACTCGCCGACAAGTTTAACCGCGACCTCACTCTCGAGGAGCGGACAAGCCGGATGCGCCCGAACGCCCTCAACTCGGGCAACGAGCAGCAATCCGAGCTCGAGCCAAGCTACCGCCCGCCTGCACCTCCTGCAGCAGCTCCGCCAAAGCGGGCGGCAAGGCCGGCGACGCCGGGACGACTCCCGGCGACGCCGCGCCCGCGCACGCCGCCGTTGCCACCATCGCGGCCGACGCCGCCGTTCAGCGATCCGACGCCGCCGATCAACCTGCCGCAGCTCGGCACGCCGATGCCCCAGTACGACCCGCTCGGGGCCGTCACCGGCATGCAGCCGCCGGCCCCGGGGAGCTCGCCGCAGGGCTGGCCGGCCGCCCCGGGCGGGGTCGGCCAGGGGCCGCCGCTGACCGGGCCGCTGTCTGACCGGGCTTCAGGGGCGGCAGGAATGGACCCGGGAGCCGCGTGGGCGGCCAAAGTGAACACGGCGCTGCCTCCCCTGCCCGTCGGCCAATCGGCCGCTGGCGCCGTCGGCAGTGCCCTTAGCGACGGTTTTAACAACTGGGCAGCGCAACAGAACGCCGCCGGGGTGCCCCCGCAGGGTCCGCCGGCCCCGAATGCCCCGCCGCCGGGCATCATGGACCCGAACGGCGGCGTGGGGGCGATCCTGAAACGATATCTCCCGCCATTCGGCGGGATTTAGGAGGGACCATGAGCGATCAGACTGACGTCAATCCCGACGCTGCGGACGCCAACCAGGCCAATTCCCCGGCGAATGCCTACGGCCGGCCGATCAAGAACCCGGCCCTGCCCGATCCCGACGAGAAGCCGGAGGACGCCTGGCAGCGCTACATGGTGCAGGCGATCCACAGCATGTACCCGAACATGCGCGATGGCGTCGACTTCGCCTGGGGCAAGCCGGCCGACGATCCGGAGGGCGAGCCGCGGCTGCTCTACTGGGATGAGAACCGCAAGCCGCCGGATGAGGGCAAGCTCCGCGAGGCCGCCGAGAAGATCGCCGCCGCGGACCCTTACGCCTTCTACGAGCCGAAGCAGCCGCTCCATCAGGGCGTCGTGCGCGAGCCTGGCGATCCCGGTCGCGAGGGTGAGACTCCGGCGCCGGATGACGAGGCGGAGAACTACGACGAGCAACCGCGGCCGGAGTAAAAGCCGCGCTCTGGCGCGAAACGGGAAAGCGAAACGGAGGACGTGATGGCTGAATGGCAGGACTACGGCAACGCGGCGATCCGTGAGCTCTACCCGACCTTGCGCCAGGGCGTCGACTACGCCTGGGCGAGGCCTGATCCGGACTCGCCCTACCAGCTCACCGGCACCGGCCCGCACATCCAGATCGAGATGAACCTCGTGCAGGCCTTCGCGACGAAAAAGATGGGCATGGACCCCTATGCGGACTACACGCCCGAGCCGCCGGCGGCGCCGGCGATCACCTCGCTCAGTCACACCTCGGCGCAGGTTGGCGCCGCCGCCTTTACGCTCAGCGTCTACGGCACCGGCTTCACCGACACCTCGGAGATCCTCTGGAACAACGGTGCCGAGGCGACGACCTTCGTCGACGACACCGAGCTGACGACCGGCGTCGACCCGACGACCGCCTCGGGGCCGGTGTCGATTCCGATCCAGGTCTCGAATGATGGCGTGATCTCAAACGCCATGGCTTTCACCTTCACCGAATAGGAGGCGCAGATGGCGTCGCGCTCAAAGACCAAAGCACCGCGCGGCTTTGCCAAGACCGGCAAGGCAAAGCCCGCTCAGTTCTCGCCGGGCGTCGGCGGTCGCACCGAGAAAGGCTTCCGGCAGAAGTCCGAGAAGCAGGTCACGGCGGCGATGCAGGGCCGCCCGATGGAGTCGGGCGAGACCAAGGCGAAGCCGAAGAACAACGGCCGCAAGCAGTTCGCCAAGTCGAGCGGAAAGGCGGTGTTCTGATGCCCGTTGGACGAACCCCTCCCCTCAAACGGCCGAAGTTCGGCGGCAAGCGCAAGACGGAGGCGAAGCCTCCGTCGAAGAAAGTCATGGAGCAGTACGGGCCGGTGCCGAAGAAAGGCTCCGGCGTGAAAGAGACCTACACGCCCGGCAATCGCGAGTTCGGCTTCATCCAGGGCACGCCGAAGGCGGCGACCGCCGCGATGTCCGGCCGCGGCATGCCGCCGCTCCGCGACACCGGTGCGAAGGCGACACCGCGCAAGGACTCTCGCAAGCAGTTCAAGCCGAAGGCCGGCAAGAAGGTGTTCTGAAATGCCCGATACCGAATCCGCCAACCTGAAGCTGATCAAGCCGCAAGTTGGCGGCTCGACGAACACCTGGGGCGGCAAGCTCAATGCCGACATGGACAAGATCGACGCCTGGGCGTCGGAGGATCGCAAGGCGAACCTCTCCGGCCTGCAGACGGGCGCCGATTCCTCGACGATCACCAAGTTCGACGGCACCAACATCGCCCTCGACGATGAGCTCCTGCGCACGGCGACGATGCCGCTGTTCTACGCCGAGGCGACCGAGATCCCCGAGGACAAGCCGACGGCGCTCGTCTCGCAGATTTGGGTCAAGCAGCTCGTCGACCTCCTGCTACCGGTCCGCACGATCGTCATGTGGGGCGGACTCGAGACGGACATTCCGGACGGCTGGCTGCTCTGCAACGGCCAGGGCGTTCCGGGCGCCGACCCGGCCTGGAACGTGCCGGATCTCCGCGGGCGCATGCTGCTCGCCGGCTACAAGGCCGCCGATCGACCGGCCGGCGATCTCATGGTGATCGGCAAGTACAACGACACTGCCGGCGTCTTCAACCATGTGCACGGTCTGACGATCGGCGGCCACGTCCTGAAGCGTAACGAGATTCCGGGGCACTCGCACGACGCGGAATCGCCGGGCGCGACCTACTTCATCGCGCGCGATACCTCGGGCGTGTGGTCGCTCTCCGGCGGCACGCAGGCGAACATCTCCTCGATGGGCGGCGGCAACGTCGGCCATGGCGAGGCCGGCGGCAACGCCGATCCGCATACGCACGAGGGCTCAAGCGTCGGCTCGAATACCTCGCCCGGCATTCCGTGGTTCGCCGTCGCCTACATCATGAAAGTCAAGGCGTATGGTGGATAGGACGCCGATCCAGCTACCGCCGGGACTGGCGCGGACGGGATCAGAGGCCGAGATGAGCGGCCGCTGGTACGACGGCAATCTCGTGCGTTGGGTTGGTGGCGTGCTGCGGCCGATGGGCGGTTGGGATCGCATGGCGATCTCGGCATCGTTTGCCACGAAGGTTCGCAAGATCCACACCTGGATCACCTCGGACGGGCAAACCCTGATCGCCCTGCTCTGCGAGAAGCATCTCTATGTCCTCGATGAGGGCGGTCTGCTCACCGACATCACGCCGAGCGGCGGCATTGTCGGGCCCTCCGATGATCTGACGGAGGGCGGCTATGGTGAGGACGTCTACGAGCTCGGCGACTACGGCACGCCGCGGCCCGATCGGCCGCCCCCGCGGGCTGTCGGCCCTATGTGGTCCCTCGATAACTGGGGTGACGACCTGCTCGCGATGGCGTCGACAGATTCGAAGCTGCTGCGTTGGAAGCCATCCGATCCGCCGGGTGCGCTGGCCGCGGAGATTGTTCCAACGGCAGGCACGGCTCCTCGCGGTCGTTTCTTCCTTGTCACGCCTGAGCGTCATGTCATGGTCTTTCAGGACCAGGACTTTTTCAACCGCTTCGAATGGTGCTCGCAGGAGGACATTGAAGACTGGGATTACACGAACCCGACCAATAGTGCTGGCTTCTATGATCTTCAGCCGGCGAACCCGTTCATCACGGCGGTGGTGACACGCTCGGCCATCCTCGCCTTCACGACGCGCGGCGCCTACGCCATCGTCTATTCCGGCACGCCGTACTTCCACACCTACAACTTCCTCGGCAACTACAACTCGCCGATCACCGGCGGCGCCATCACGCAGGTTTCGACCGGCGCCATCTGGCTTTCCGATGACGGCTTTTGGCAGTTCGACGGTGCCACGATTTCGCCGCTCGCCTGCTCGCTCCTCGATCACCTGAAGGACTCGATCGACCCGTTGTGGGGGTACGTCACTACGCACGCCTTCTATCTCGGTGTTCAGTCCGAGGCCTGGTTTTTCATTCCGACGGTCGGCAACACGGACGGCGAGGCTGGCCGTTTCTTCGCCTACAACTTCGATGAGAAGTGGTGGACGATGGGGGCGATCCGGCGCACCGCCGGCTTCCCGGGCTCGGCCCTCTCCTATCCGCTGATGAGCGACGGCGCGGCGCTGTACCAGCACGAGAAGGGCGATTTCTTCACCGACGCCATCGAGCTCCCCTACGCGCAGACCGGCGCCATCAACATCGCCAACGGCGCCCGCTTCGCGACGGTGCGCCAGGGCGTCGCCGACACCCGGGCGCCGGCGAGCGACGTCCAGTTTTATGTCGGCGGTCGCCGCGATCGCATCGAGGACGGCTCCGAAATTCCCGACACCGAGATGCACCTCGCCATCCGCCGCGAGGGCGGCAAGGTCGACTTCCGCGTCACCGGCCGCGACATCGTGCTGAGAGTCCAGGCAGCCCGGAACGGCATCCCGCCCTGGACCTTCGGTCAGATGCTCGTGAAGGTCATTCCGCGAGGGGGCCGCTGATGCCGCAGTATCTCGCTCCCGCCCGAGCCCGGCTCCCTGATGAGAGTGCGGTCGACTTCAGTGATCCGGTGGCGGTGAAGGCCTACGTCGCCTCCCTCGTGGCCGCGCTGACGCAGCAACTCGCGCAGCGCCCGCCGGCGACCACAGCGCAGTTCGGGCGGCTTTTTATCTCACCGAACGGCACCGCCTACGAGATGACGGTCGATGATGCCGGGGCGCCGGTGTTCACGAAGAAAGCGGACCCGAAGCCATGACGCCGGAGACGGAGGCTTATCTGCGCAAATGCGAACGGGCCCTCGCCGACATGGGCGGCACGCACTCGTTCGACGACATCATGCAGGCGATCAACTCCGGACACATGCAGTCGTTCGCCAAGGGCAACACCTGGGCGGTGACGCAGATCCTCGAGATGCCGCAAAAGCGGCTGCTCGAGATCGTGCTCGTCGTCGGCGACATGGAGGAGGCCCGCGAGCTGCACGACGTTGTTGTGGCTTACGGACGCAGCAAGGGGTGCGATCTTGTTCGGACGTTCGCCCGTGACGGCTGGACGCCGGATGCGAAACAGAACGGCTGGACGACAGGGCACCGCGTCTTTTTGAAGGATTTGAGTCATGGGAATGGGCGGAGGCGGCCAGAGCCAGAGCGAAACGAAGCAGGTGATGCTCCCGCCGTGGGTTGAGCAGGCGGGACAGGAAAACTACGCTTTCGCGAAACAGATCGCCGATCGGCCGCTGCAGCAGTACGGCGGCCGGACCGTCGCGGATCTCGACTCGACGGTTGGCGCGGCGCGCAAGCTGCTGCCGACGCTCGACGACTATTACAGCAACTATCGCAAGGCGTCCGGCTACCTCGGCGACATCGCCGCCTATGATCCCTCGCTCTACGATCCCTCGTCGGTCACGGCGACGCTGCTGCCGCAGATGGACCGCGCCGCCTACATGAATCCGGTTACGAACGAAGTCGAGCGGCGGGCGATCGAGAACGCCTCCCGCGAGGGCCGCTCGGCGCAGACTCAGCTCGCCGCGGCGGCCGCGAAGGGCGGCGGCCAGGGCGGCTCGCGCCAGGCCATCCAGCAGGCCGTGCAGGGCGCCGAGACGACGCGCGGCATCGGCGATCTCTCGGCGAAGCTGCGCAAGGAAGCCTACGACACCGCGACGCAATCGATGATGGCCGACGCCGAGCGCCGGCTGAAGGCCGAGACGCAGACCGGCGAGTGGCGCCAGCAGGCCCTCTCGGAATTCGAGAAGAACAAGCTTGCCGCGAACCAGACCGGCGTACAGGCCGCCTCGCAGATGGCGGCCGTCGCCGATCAGGCGCAGCAGGCGCGGATGAACCAGATCGCCACCTATCTCGGCATCGGCAACATCTACCAGCAACAGCAGCAGCGCGTGCTCGATGCTGCCCGCGCGAAATGGGAAGAGAAGTGGCGCTACCCGCTCGAGCAGCTCAACATCCGCCTCGCCTCCCTCGGCATGACGCCTTACGGCCACACGGAGTATTCGACCTCGAAGAGCTCGGGCGGCGGTGGCATGGGCGGACTCGGGCAGATCCTCGGCATTGGCGGGCAGCTCCTCGGCATGTTCTCGGACCGCGAGGACAAGACGGACATCGAGGAGCTCGGCGAGCACCCGACGCTGCCGATCGCCATCTACGCCTACCGCTACAAGAAGGACCCGAAGCACTACCCGAAGGTCGTCGGGCCGATGGCCCAGGACGTCGAGAAGATCGCGCCGCACGCCGTCAAGAAGATCGGCAAGCACCGCGTCATCGACCTGATGGCGCTCGGAATCTGAACCATGGCGACGAACGCCCTCGACATCATCGAGCGCCGCGAGAGTGGCGGCCGGAACATCTATCAGCAGCTCGTTCCGCGCTCGGTGTCGTCGGCGTCCGGCCACTTCCAGATGATCAAGCCGACCTGGCAGCGATGGGCAAAGGCGGTCGGCGTCGACATCAACCAGTACCCCGAGGCGATCAACGCGCCCTACGAGCTGCAGCGCAAGGTCGCCGCCTACGGCTTCCAGAAAGAGGGCTTCAAGCCCTGGGAGGCAACGAAGAACCTCGTCGGGCAAGAGGCGAATTACGCCGTCGACGGCTCGACCGGCGCCGCCTACGGGCCGCAGCCGGGAGCCGGCGGTATCCCGGGCGGTGTTACTCCCTCGGACCTGCCACCGGAGGGGGTTGTCACGGCGCCAGGCGCGGCGGCAGCTCCGGGTGTGACGATCGCGGGTTGGGATCCGAAGTCCTACGCCGGCGTCAATCCGCGGATGATGCAGATCGTTGAGCAGGCCCTGAAGGACAACCCGGGCTTGTTCGGAATCGGCCATCAGGGCGGCCGGCGCGACATCGAGGAGCAGAAAAAGCTGCTCGCCAAGGGCGTCACGAAGACCCTGAACAGCTACCACGTTCACGGCAACGCGATCGACCTCTGGCCGGTCAACCCGGCGACCGGCAAGCCCGACCCGAACTATCTCGCCGGCTACCCGGCCATCAAGGCGGCGATGAACGCCGCGGCCGCGAAGCTTGGCGTGACCAACCTGCAGACCGGGCAGGACTGGAAGAACGCCTGGGACAAGCCGCACTGGGAGCTGAAGGGCGAGCAGCCCTACGCGGTGGCCGGCTCGACCGGCGGCGCCTACCCGTCCGTGCCGGCGCCGCAGCCGGGAGCCGGCGGTGTCCCCGGGGGTTACAGGCCCTCAGATTTGCCCCCTGGCGGCATTCTGACCTCCGCGGGCACTGCGCCCGCCCCGATCGCCGCAGCGCCGCCAGCGCCCGCCCCTGCCCCGACAGCGCCCTATTCGGCGGCACCTAATAGCGACGCGGCGCGGCTGTTGTCCGATCCGACCCGTTACGGGCTCTCAGCGGACCAAGCAGCCCAGATGAGAGTCCAGATGGCGGCGGGCGGTCCCGGCGGCGGGACGATCGGCAACATCCCCGCGCCCACACCTGCCCCTACACCCCAAACTCCGGCTGTGCCGCCACCGCCGGGCATTCTTCCCCCCGCCGAACCTGAGCAGCAGGGCTCCGCCATGCAGCTCTTCGACGACTGGAAAAACCGCAGGCCGCTCGGCCTCTTCGCGGGAGGTTGGACATGAGTTTCGGACTCGGCTTCCTGTTCGATCCCTTCAAGAACCTCGGCACCGGCACGAACATCTTCGGCGCGCCGGGCAGCAACATGATGCGGGCCGGCATGGACGACTTCGGCGGTGCCGGCAGTCCTCCGCCTGGCGTCGGACTCACCCGCGCGGTCGGCGAGGGTCCGGCCTCTCTGACGCCGCCGGACCCGCCGCCCCCGGTTACGACGCCGCCGATCGTCGGCCACGAGACCCCCGCTCCGGGCCCCTCGGTGATCGCACCGCCGCCTGGCACGCCGACGACGCCGACCCTCTCTCCCGCGCAGGCGCCGACGCCGCCGCGCCCCGGCGAGAGCTCGGCGCCGCTGCATCCCGCCACCGCGACGACACCGCCCCCAGGCGGGGCCGGCACGGCACCGAGCGCGGCGCCGGGTGCTGCTCCCGCGGCCACTCCCGGAACGGTGCCGACAACGCAGGTGCCGGGCCAGACGACGCTCTCGAAGCTCGCCGACCTCGGCAAGGCGCTCGGCTCAGCCGGCGGCCAGGCGGCGCAGAAAGGCGGCTCGATCGGCTCGGCGGGCGGTGATCCCGCGGCAGCCTCGCGAACGGGTTCGGCGCAAATGCTGCAGGACATCCTGAAGATGCGGGAGCCGATCGCGCCGGGCCCGGTGCCAGGCCTGCCGCCCGGCCTAATGCAGCGCTTCCGCGGAGGCTGACATGCCAGACCTGCAACCCGTTCGGCGGGACATCTTCGATATCCTGCAGATGTTCGGCCCGGCGAACGCCGGCGGGCCGCCGCAGGCCAACACGAATCCGGGCACTCGTGATCAGCCTCAGCCGGACCTCGCGGCGGTCCCGCCCCCACCGGCGCAGGCACCTCCCGTCGCGCAGGCCCCGCCCGAGATCGCGCCGGTCGGCGTGCGCACCCTCCCGCCGGCGACGCCGATCACCCCGAACGGCGGCGAGGCCGGCGCGGCCGCGGCCGCCGCGGACGCCCGCCAGAAGGCGATCGAGCTCCTGCCCGGCGACGCCGACCCGAACCTGTTGCCGCCGGCGCTCAGGGACTCGCCGCTCTTTCGCTACTACCAGGCGCAGCGCGTCGCGCAGTTCAAGCAGGCGCAGGAGGATGCCCGGTGGACGAACGTCGTCGGCGGCGTCGGCAACATCGCCCGCATCCTCTCCGGCCAGGCGCCGACCTATCAGGCCGGTGCGGCGCACGCCGAGACGCCCGGCGCCCTCAAGCTTGACGATTTGCGCAACCTTTCCGCGGACATCGCGAAGGCGGAGAAGGACAAGGCTTCCGCCGCGGCCCTCGATCAGGCCGCGAAGGACATGGCGAAGTACACCGGCGAGCCGGTCGAGGTGATGAAGGCGATCATCGCCGCAAAGCCCGAGAAGCTCGCCGACATCGCCTCCGGCCGCATCGACATCAACGACGACGAAAAGGAACGCCTGCGCATCAACAAAGACCTCGAGGCGCGCGGCCAGCGGCCGATCAACCCCCTCGAGTGGCACACCATGAAGGGCGACGAGAAGATCCGGATCTCCGCGGCGCAGGGGCAGGGCTCGCCCGGCAAGGGCTTCACCGAGGCCCTCGTGAAGGACACCGTGACGGCGATCGAGGTGGCGAACAAGGCGCGCGATCAGATGACGCCGACGCAGGGCGCGCTGCGTACCATCACCGATCCCAACTCGAAGCTGTGGGTGAACGGCTTTTACGGCGACCCGACCGTGCAAGGCGCCGCGAAGTTCATCTCCGGCGCCTTCGGCGCCGACATGTCCGGCATCACCGACGCCGAGACCCTGCGGGCCCGCGTCGGGCAGCTCGTCATGGACAACGCCAAGGCGTTCGGCGGCCAGCCCTCGGAAGGCGAGCGCCAGGCCGTCAAGGAAGTCATCGGCGCCGACGGCAGACTCAACCGTGCCGCCCTCGAGACGATCATGCGCGAGAACCTGCGCCGCCAGGTCGCCGCGCAAGTCACGGCAGCGGAACGGATTCGCGAGAGCGGGACGACCTTCGCGGACGATCCGCGCTCGCAGACCTATCTCCGGGTCGCTGCCGAGAAGCTTGGCGATGTGCCGGACCTCACGCGGGAGATCTTTGGCGACCCGGTGGTGGCGGCCCTTGTCGCCAATCCCTCGCCGGAGGTGCGGCGCGACTTCGACAAGCGCTATGGCGCCGGCATGTCGGCCTATGTGCTCGCAAAGCGGGGAGGTGGCGGTGGCGGATAGTAAGCCGAAGATCCCCGACTGGGATGCCCTTGAGAAGCAGACGGCAACGGAGCGCCAGACCGCCTTTGATGCCGTCGCTAACCCGTCCCAGGCGCAGGGCGGCGTTGGCTACGGTGACACCCTCGGCATGGAGATGGCAGACAAGCTGTCCCTCGGCATCCTGCCATGGCTGCATGACAAGCTTGTCGACGTCGACAAGGCGATTGGCACCGACAAAACGATGTTCGGCATGGGCGAGAAGTGGGCGGACCTCATGCCGAAGGCGGCGCAGCAGAATCCGATCACCGCGACGATTGGCGGAGGCGCCGGCATGGCGCTGCCGATCGGCGGCGCGCTGCGCCTGGCGCAAGGCCTGAAGGCCGTCCCGGTCGTCGGCGGTGCCCTGCAGGGCGCGGCCGCGGTCGGCGGCGAGAACGTTGCCGATCAGCTCGTGCGGACTCAGACCGAGGATCGCCCCTTTAGCGGGACGGAGGCCGCCGCTTCCGCGGCTCTCGGTGCGGCGAACCCGGCGGCGCTCATCCGGCCCGTCCTGCGCGGTGCCGGCGGCATCGGCCGTAGTGTCCTCGACCTCGCTCGCGGTGCCCTTCCTGAGGCCTCCGCGGCCGCGGAAAAGACCCTTGGCGGGGAGGCGGCCGTGGCAGCCTCAAAGACGGTCGATGAGGCCCTGGCCGCTCAGGCGGCCGTCAAGGGCGCTCCGCGGCCGCCAACGCCGCCCGCACCGCCTCCCCCGCCCGCGGAGCCGCCCCCCAACTTTGGCGGCCGCTACACCGGGTCGCCGGGCGGGCCGCCGACGGCCGAGCCATTGCCGGGCTTCCGGCTCCCCGGTGAGCCACCCCCGCCGCCCCCGCGTTCCGCCAACCCCTTCGAGGGCGTGCCGGCCGGCGAGCTGCCGCCGCAGATGCCGGGCATCCGCCCTTCGAAGCTCGAGCCTGGCTCGCCCCTCTATGAGGAGATCGGCCGCCGCATCCGGGGCGAGCCGCCGCCGCTGCCGCCGGGTCCGCCGCCGCCTCCCGGCATCCTCGCGCGGGCCGGGCCGATTGCCGAGAAGATCGGCGACGCCTGGACGGCAGGCTCACGCGGCACCATCCAGTCAGGCATTCGTGTCGGCTCGGAGGACAAGAAAAAGAACCGCGACAGACTCAAGCGGCGGCGTTCGGAGTCATAGCGCCGAAGATCGCCTCGAAGACACGCTGCTTGAACTGCAGGGCTTGCGTGTACTTGAGATCCATGTCGGTGCCGGCGAGATCGATGTAGAGGCAGCCCTCGCTCTGGCCGAGGCGGTGGATGCGGTCCTCGAGCTGAGAGCGCGTATCGAGCGACCAAAAGTTCTCGTAGAAGATCATCGTGAAACAGGGATCGTCGGGATTGCCGATCAGGGTGTGGCCGTACTTCGCCGCCTCGCCCTGCAGTAGGATGACTCGGCAGCGCGGATCCTTGTTGAAGAAATCCACCTCGGCGTCGATCTCCGCGGTCTTCATGTTGCCGGCGATGAGGCAGGGCACGTAGTCGCGCAGGACTCGCTGCAACTGCAGGCCGACCGGCTTGTGCCAGTAGGTGACGCAGACCTTGCTGTCCGTTCCCTCGAGGACATCGAGGAGGAGCTGCAGGCGCGGGTTGACGTCATCGGAGACGAGCCAGTTCGTCTCGCCGTCGTTGTCGATGATGAAGCCGGCGCTGATCTGCTGCAGCTTCATCAGCTTCGTCAGGGCGATCTCGACGATCACCTCTTTCTGCTCCGCGAGCCAGGTCATGAAGAGATCTTCGATCTCCTGGTAGTGCGTTTGCAGGAACGGCGTCAGCGTGTACTGGGCGGTCCGGTAGCCTTTTGGCGGCAGCGAGGAGAGCCACTGCTTTTTCGAGGCGATGTAGGTGAAGGGCTCCATGAGCCCCTGCAGCTCGTCGCCGTTCTTGACGCCGGTGACTTGCCTCCCCTCCCATCCGCCCATCTCACAGAACCGGCCGCGCCAGGCGTAGAACGACATCTCCGTGGCGCCGATGACGCGCATCTGCGCCCACAGGTCATGCGGTCCCTGCGTCATCGGCTTGCCGGAGAGGATGCGCACGCGCCGGAACATCTTGGCGACGCGCAGCACCGCCTTCGTTCGCGCGGTCGTCGGGCCCTTGATCTTGATCGACTCGTCGACGACGAGCATGCAGGGCCGGTTGAGGGTGTAGTCGGCGAGCAGCCGCTCGGTTTTCAGGAGGCCGAGGGACTCGTAGTTGATGATCAGCACCGGCGGCAGATAGAAGCCTTCATCGAGGAATCGCTCCGCCGCCTTGTGCTTGTGCGCCTCGTAGACGTGCACGAGGCAGGGCAGGTTGTGCTTGTGGATCTCTTTCGCCCATCCGCCCTTGAACGAGTTCGGGCAGATGACGACGAGGCGGGTCAACCGCTTCTCGCGGGAGGCCTCGAGAAACTCATGCAGGCTCAGCAGCGTCTTGCCGAGCCCCATCTCGAGGAAGTAGGCGAAGCCGCGCTTGCCCTTCGCTGCCGCGAGGGCTTCCTGCTGCACCGGAACCAGCTCCGTCATGGTGTCCCCACACTGACCATCCCGCCACCGGGAAGCGGGCGAACAGCTCGACATATGGCCCCGCTACGAGCCGTTCAATCTCCGTGTTGACGATGCCGGGCTTTTCGGAGTGCTCGCGACGCGGCGCGATGACGAGGCGCGGGACGTCGCGCGCAAGGCGCGTCGGCCGGCCGCGCGTGCCGAGCAAGACCTGCTCGGGATTGGCCCGCGTCCAGAACCCGGTGCCCATCGGAAAGGCGCCGGTCTTCTCGTTAGTCTTCACCCACGTAAAGGCGACCGTCTTGTAGGCGAAGCCCCATGCCGCCATCACCTCGAGGGCTTGCGGCAGCATGGGGTCGGTCGTCCACAGGAACAGCGCACAGTCGGGGCCGGCCAAAGACCCGACCGGGAGCGCCTTGATGTCCTGCAGGGACATGGTTGGGTAGTGGTTCTCGGCCGAGCGGCCCTGCCCGCGCTTCGAGTAGGTGCGGAACTGCCAGGGCGGATCCGCGAGGATCGCCCCGAAGCGGCCGCGCAGGCCAAAGGGCCGGCCGATCGGCATCAGGCCGCGAGCTCAGCCTTGAGTCCCGCGTCGACATAGCGCCGCACGATCTCCGTCACCGGGAGATGCGTCTTGCGGTGCACGCGCTCGAGCAGCTTCATCTGCGGCTCCGTAAATCGCAGGGCGAGCGGCTTCATGTTCGCCTTGCCCTGCGCCTCCGTGACTTCCTTTTTACGCCGAGGCATAGATGTCTCCAATGATTACAGAAAACATAGATATGTGGTTCATCACGAAACGTCAAGACGACGGTTCTCGTCGTGCCGCCATTTCCCCAGGAGTTCGGAAATATCCCATTGCGCGCCGTTGATGTTGTGCGGCCGCGGCACGAAGCGGCACTTGTCGAGCGGCGTGTCGGGATGGCCGATGAAGAGGGCATCGCGCGGCTCGGAGAAGCCGATCACCGCGGAGTAGAAAAAGGGCGGCTGATGGAATCGCCGCACGTAGACGGCCTGCGTCATCGTGCAGACGAGCTTGTTGCCGCGCAGGAGTTTGACTTCGACAAGGAAGCCCGGGCTCTTCTCCGGCACCATCAGCATGTCCGGCACGCCGATGCGGTATTTGTCCTCGATGCGGAAGCCCTGGCCGCCCTGCGAGCGCAGCGAGGCGATGAGAGCGCGCTTCAGCTCACTTTCTGTAATGTTAGCCTCCCCTCGGCCAGTTACTTGCGGTCAACGACGTAGCCTCGCCTCTCGAGGTAGGTGGTGATCTCCGGCTCGAGCGGGATGTCGTGCTTGACGAGCAGCCCGACGGCGAAGCCGAGGGCGAGCAGGAGGCTGTTGTACTCCGCCTGATCGATGGTGATCGGGTAGGGAGATTCCTTTGGCGAGGGATCAGGAAACGGCGGTGGTGCGAATTCGCTTGCCATGGAGGGTCTCCAATTCTGCGCGGCGCGTCTCGAGGCTCTTGTCGGTGACGTCAGTACAGCGCCAGGTCGCCATGCGCCGACGCAGGACAAGCTTCGGGTAGGCCTTCTCGATCTGCGCCTTCGAGCCGAGGAAGCGCTGAAAGCGGCCCTGCACGGTCCAGACGCCCCATATCGGCGAGTTGCCGCCGATCAGGATCACCGCGTAGTGCGTGGCGTGCAGCCGCCCGTCCTTCCCGACGGTGCAGAGCGCGTACATCCCCTTGTAGGCCTGCAGCTCCTCGAGCTCAGGCAGTGTCGCAAGGGTGGCGAGGGTGTCAGTCATGCGGAGGACTCCAAGGCTACATCGAGAGCAGGCGCGTAACTGCAATGCCGGTGACGAAGCCGAACATGAAGATGGCGAGGAGGAAGAGGAGGAGATCGCCGAGCCCGAAAAAATAATGGAAGGACTGCGGCTTGTTCCGGCGGGGATCTTCGATGTTCATTGCCAGTACCAGTATGCGAGGATGCAAAGGACGATGAGGGCGATGAGGCCCTCGCCGGGGATGGCATGCGGCGCGTCGGCCGGGACGTTCATGACTTCACGTAAAGCCCGATCGGCACGTCCTCAGCGTCGGCGCGGTTGTCGATCAAGTCCCAACCGTAGCGCTGAAAGACGGCGCGGTGCGTGTTGTTGATCTGCATCCAGACGAGCTTGAGCGGCCGGTTGCGCGTCCGTTCGATGCGGGCCAGCACCGTGTCGAGGACGCTCGCCTTGAACGGGTTGTGCAGGAACAGCGCGTTGACGTGCGTGTAGTGGAACGACTCGGCGTTGCCCTGCGCGACGATGACCTTCGGCTGATCGGCGAAGTTCGCCTTGCAGCGAGCGGCAATCACCGGGTCTTGCTCGAGGCCGACGCAGTAGCGGAACGGCATCCGCGCCGCGACAGCGAGCGGTCGGCCAAGGCCGCAGCCGATGTCCATGAAGACGTCATCGGAATGTGGATCGAGGCGGGCAATCGTCCGCTTCAGCAGCCAGTAGTCATTGGTCGAGGCGTGCTCGTAGCTCGTCGAGCCGCCGACGTCGAAGATGCCGCGCGTGTCGATGCCGTAGCGCCAGTCGAGGAGGGCGTTGTGCGCCCGGGCGAGGAGCGAGGAGTGTCTCATATGAGATGCACCCGGCACCACGTCTCGAAGACATCGGCGAGGCCCGTCTCGTGGATGAAGGCGTGCATTGCCCTGCACTTCTCGACGAGGGCGTGCGCGTGCCGCTCGGCGTCGGCCCATCGCTGCAGGTCGTTGACGGCGGTGATCGGCTGCTCGCCGTCCCAGTCACGGACGATCTTCCAGAGCCGGAGATAGGCGTAGTCGATCGGGGTTGAGTCTTCGAGCGTATCCATGGCGCTTCCCTTCACCAGATGGAGAACACAACCGGCAGCATGAGGATGCCGGTCAGGGTGATGATGTCGATGACCGTCTCGGGGGTCATCGCGCCTTCCGATCGGGATCATGGCTGTCGTCGGCGGGCGGATAGGTATTCGCTGGCACAAAGTTCGGCTCGTCGCCGGCGTAGACGAGCGTCGCGATCTCGGCAGCGATCGCGTCTGTCTTCTCGCCGCGCGGGCTGAGCCAGGCGGTCCAGGTGCCGTCCTCGTGCGTCTCGACAATGAGGCCGCCGGCGCTGCCGCCGACGCCGAGAGCGACGCCCTCGAACCACGCAATGCCGGTGCCCTTGGGCCCGGGGACGCACCAGACCACGTAGTTGTCGATGCCGCGCCGACCGAGCGCTTCGGAGAGTTCCTGATTCGGTTTCATGTTCACCTCAGCGCCAGGCCGATACGTTCAAGGGCGGAGCGCACGCGCCCGTGCACCGCTTCGAGTTCATCGAGAGCTGCCATCTGGCGACCGAACAGGAAGTCCGGCGCGTTCGTCTCACGGCCGTTGGTCGTGGTCGTGGTCGACGGGCCAGCGATGGCGACGCCGAGGACGATTGCCGTCTTCTCGAGCTCGCGGGCGGTCTCGATCGCTTTCTCGAGTCGCTTGGCGACGGTGGAAGCATTCGGTGCCGTCACGGGGATGATCTCTCCGACTCGGGGCATGGCGGCGACGCGAGGACGCAGCTTGTCGGCCATCTCGCGGATGTTGGTTTCCAGTTCCAGTTCTTCACTCACTGCAGTGGTCCTTCTCCGTCTGCGTAGTCCTGTTTGGCGTAATCGGGATCGTTCGGGGCGAGCGGGATCTGCGCTTCGCCGCGGGCGAGCTGTGCCAGCATGCGATCCGTGCAGGAGCGGCAGCACGAACCGAATACCAGCGCCGGGCTGTGCGGCGAATTCGAAAAGACGACGAGCGCACGCTGCCCGTTGCGTTCGCCCATTGCGTTCAGCAATTGTCGCGTATAGCGGGCGATCGCATCTTCGCTGCTCCGCCGTTTATCCTTTTTGCCCATAGGAAGCCTCGCTCCAATTCTTGCCGAGACCGATCGCCACCGGGAAAGGAACGCGCATCGGCACTTCCCGCCCGTCGACGATCTGAGTCAGCTTGCTCATATCTTCGAGACACCGCTTGAATTCTGTGAGATCGAAGCCCTGGCGGCGCTGGAACAGCACGCTGTCGTGGATCGTCATCAGAATCTCAACGTCGTCCTGATGCATATCGCAATACATAAGTGCGTTGAGCAGCGCAAGCTTCATCTGATCTGCAGCGCTACCTTGTATCACCCTACTTACGGCCATGTGCCAGTTGTCGGAGAAGTACGCTCTCCTCCCGAGGACGGTGAAAACATAGCCGCGCGCCTTGGCAATCTTCGGTGCCTCCTCGGTGAATCTCCGGATGGCCGGGTAAGCGTCAAAGAAGTCCCATCGCATCTTGCGGGCGATCGGCTCGGGAACGTTCAGCCGCTCGGCGAGCGTCTTGGCGCCCATGCCATTGAACAGGCTCAACCCCAACGTTTTCGCGGGATCACGCGGGATGCCGAGCAGCTTCGAGGTGATGGTGTGCACGTCGACGAACGGCGTCGCGTTGTAGCCGTCGAGCAGCACTTTCTCCTGCGTGAAGTGAGAGTAAAGTCGCGGCTCCTGCTGCGAGACGTCGGCCTCGCCGATCTCCCATCCCTCGTCGGGGATGATCAGCGGCCGCACGATCTGCCCGAGGAAACGGTCCCGCTTCGGGTAGGCCTGCAGGTTCGGGTTGCGCGACGAGAAGCGGCCGGTGTGCGTGCCGGCGACGCCGTTGGCGTTCTGCACAAGCTCGATGTGCACGCGGCCGTTCTGCAGATGCTTCTCGGTGAGCGGCAGGATGAAGCCGCTCTCCGCGGTCTCGACCTTGCGCAGGCTAAGCACGAGCTGCCCGGCCTCGAGCCGCTCGAGGATCGCCTTGCGCGTCGAGTAGAGCCCGGTCGCCGTCTTCGGCAGCGATACGACACCGTTCTTGAACAGCCAGTCGGCGACGTGCTGCGGCGACTTCGACTTGAAGGTGGCGGGGACGTTCATGGCGGCCCGGCGGCGCTCGTTCTCCTCGCGCACCAGATCCTTCGCCCTGGCGCCGTAGCCGACGTCGACCCGCAGCCCTTTGCGCCGCATCCGCGCGACGTAAGGGAGGAGATCACACTCGAGTTTCCAGACCCGCCTTAAGTTCAGCTCGTCGAGGAGGGGCTGCTGTTTGGCCCATAGGTCGAAGGTGGCGCGGCCGTCTCCCTCGGCGTAGGCGACCGCCATGGGGTCATCGCCGGCCAGGCGGTGGAAGTAGGCCATGTTCTGCCGACCGGCTTCCTTGGCCCGGAAAAGCCCCTTGTCGGCCACCGCGAAGGGATGGAGCCGCTCGTAGAGCTCGGCGTCGCTCTTGCCGGCGATACCGTGACGCTTGCAGGAGGCCTCGAGGTCGTAGGCTCTGCCGCGATCGTCGCGGATCAGCACCTCGTTAAGCTGCGCGTCCTCGAGGGGCCCCTCAATGATGATGCCGTGCTTGGCGGCCATCCAGAGATCGAACGGGAGGGCAAAGCCGACGGTGCGCAGGCCGAGCCTGGCGCGCTTGCGGAAGGCCGCCGCGAGGGCGCGCTCGAAGGGGAGGGGATCGTCAAAGGCATTCCCGCCCGGCGTGTGCCGGACGGGAACGTAGATGGAATGCGTCGGCGTTGCTGCGACGTAGCCGATCACATACGAGTCGTGATCCTCGTCAAGGCCTCGCGTCTCAGTGTCGAAGGCGAGGACGCGCGCCGACTCCACCATGGCGAGGAGGAAGGTCGGCGCGTCCATCAGTAGGTCGAGTTTTTCGCCCGCTCGCGGCCGCGGTAATCGTCCTCGGCGTCCTCCTCCTCGGCCTCGTCGGTGGCGACGATGCGGTTCGCCCGATAGATCGCCTCGGAGCGCGCCTTGAGCTCATCAATGAGGAGCGGATCGGTGAGCGGCGGCAGGTTCGAGAAGCGCGGGATGAACCACTCGAGCTTGCCCTTGCCCTTCCGGATCACCGCTTCCATCTGGTAGGCCTGTTGCCAGAACGGCGTCCCGCCAAGGTAGCGGGAATGCAGGCGCCCGTTGAGATCGAGCACCGGCTGCGTCGCCGTCTTCGTGCACAGCATCAGGCTCGCCGGGTACTGCGGATATTCGGGCAGGTAGAGCGCCAGGCGGTAGGTAAAGCCGCAGATCGGCGGCTTGCCGTTGCGAAACTTCGTGAAACCCGACGCCGCGACGTTCTCCCGCGTGCGCCAGATCTCACGAGGGCCGTCCTCCCAGTGAATGACGATCTCTTTGTTCGCGTAACCCTTATCCCAGTTCACGCCGTCCGAGGAGCGGGCGAGGATTCCCTCGTTCTCCTCCTGCGAGCCGCGCGGGGCCCACAGCTCGAGCGTTTTCTTGACGCCGAGGGAGACGATCTGCAGCGATCGGCCGAGGGTTCGCCCTTCCGAGGAGTGGAAGAACAGGCCTTGCGGATGCGAGCCGCCATCCGGCTTGCACTCCGGTGACATGCCCTGCAGCAACTTCATGCGCGGGACGACAAGATCTTCGTGCGAGATGTTGCCGTAACCGGGAATGAGCTCCGGCGCGGCCTGGACGACCGCGACGGGCTGAGCTTCGGGCAGGAATTTCCCCGCGGCCTGATGTGCCGTGAGGTTGCCTCGCTCCGTGGGCTGCGAGGCAGGCATCAGGGGATCACGGCGGTCAGGCTGCGTTACTCCGCGTTTCCGAATAGGCATGCATCTTCTCCGCTTTGGGAATGGTCAGGCGGGTGTAGAGGCGCGTCGTCGTCTCGAAGAGGTTGGTCGGCAGTTCCTTGCCCTCGCTGATGCGCTCGGCAGCCGCGGCGCCCATGGTCTGCCACGGCACATGCTCCTGGATCAGGCCTCCGAGGTCGTTGGCACGCAGCCAGGCGAAACAGCCCGGCTTGTCGAGCAGCTTGCAGTTCGTGCGGGTCGCGAGGGTGAAGGTGCCGCGGAGGTGCTTGTAGGGAGAGACCGTGCGCCAACGCTTGAACATGTCCGGCACGAGCTCGTAGGAGAGGCGATCGGAGACCGCGACCAGCTTTTTCGAGAGGGTGTCGAGGCGATCCTGCACCGCGCGGAGATCCGCGAACAGCGCGCACGTCTCGGAGAGATCGTACTTCGTCTCAACGTCGGGGAGCGCGTTCTCGAGCTCCTGCGCCGCCTCGAGGCATTGAATGAGTCGCTTCTGCAGGTCGGCAATCTGCGGTGTGTCCGAACGTTTACGGGGCATTTTCCAGTCTCCAAAATCCGCCGTCAGGCGGGCGTTTAACAATGTACTACATAATGCGACATATCGATTTTGTCAATACCCCGTCGAGCCGCTTGTGAGGCTGGATTCGTAAGCTGCGGCGCAGGCGGCTTCGAGTGGCATATCAGCCTCGCCATAGTCGTCGTCTTCGAGCACAAAATCATGCTCGATGCGGACGCCGCGCGCCTTTTCGATGCGCTTGATCAGCGTGCCGAGCTTCTCTTTGAAATAGCGCACGCGAGCGCGCTGGCTCTTTCCGGACGGGTCGCGGTAAGTGAAAAGAGCCTCGCCGACAACCGCCTCGATCTTGTCGACGTTGAAAAGGTCTTTGACGAGCAACCCGACTTTCTTTTCTGTCAACTCCGGCGGGCGCCGGCCCTTCGCGCGGATGCGCGCCACGATGCCGTCGAGGAGGAGCTTGTAAGTGAAGGGTAATGTGATCCGGTGCGTCTGCATGTTCGGAAAGATGCGATCGGCCTGAAACATCTCGATCAGGGCATGCATCTCGGGCGAGAGTGCGCTTTCGATGTTCTGGTTCGCGGTGATCTCCGTAAAATCGGTGGCGAACAGCCGCGTCTCATTGACAGGCATCGTGAGGAAGTACCAGCGACCGGCGTTGAGCATGCGCGGATCACGAAGCTGGCGGTCAAGGTCGATGACATTTTGTCGAACCCGTTCGATATAGGCCGTCCACTCGGTCAAGCTTGCGCTCCGTGACATCGACGTGGCGCCACGGATGATGCGCAGGGAGCGCTCCGGCTGGCCGTCAATGATCAGGCTCGGATCAAAATTGTTGGTCAGGAAGAACGGCAGGGAGACATTCCGCTCTTTGCCCTTGCGGCCGTATTTGTGCTCGACGTGAAGGGTGTCGTCCTTGATCAGATTTTTGTAGAGCTCGCGTGTGGTGTCGTTGAGCCCGGTGAAATTGGTCTCCTCGATGTAGTAGAACAGGCAGTTGCCGACATCCGCAAACCGGAAGCGACTCTCGAGATCCTTGCCCTCGGTTTTGGCGACGAGTGAACCGTAAAGGCGGCGCAGGATGACGGCGAAAAGCGCGGACTTACCGATGCCGCCACCGCCAGCGATGGCGAGGCCAAGGGCGCGCTTCTCGGTCGGATTCTGGACCTTCCAGGCGATCGCCTGTTCGATGGTCTCGTACTGCTCCGGCTTGTCGTCGGTGAGCGGCTCGAGGTGGCGATCCCATAGCTCTTGCCAGTGTTCCTTTTCTCCCGCGGTTGGCTCCTCGCACCGCGGCAGTCCCGGCGCCACGTTGATAAAGACTGGTTCGCCTGCCGGTGCCGGATCGTCGTCGCTGACAAGATGAAAGCCGGCGGCATTGCGCCAGGCACGCGCGCCGAAGGTAACACCGGGCAGATAAATTGCGCCCTCGACCCGTTGCAGCTTCGGCGAGGCGAGCACTGCCCGAATGATCGGAATTTCCTTTCCCTTCTCGCCCATCAGCGGCGGGAAAGCGGGATGGTTGGAATAGCGTCGAATGACGGCCTCCTGTTGCGCCTCGAGATAGTTCTCAGCGCCACTGCCGAAGTCGCCGTAGACGTCATTGCCGGTGATGCCCCGCTTGATCGCGACAACACGCCGGAACATCTCCGCGATGGCGTCGGGATCGCTGCCGCCGCGCAGGCGCAGGAGCGCCAGGCGCATTTCCTCGCCGACGAGATCGCCGAGCTTACCGTAGCCGGAGACGTGGCCGCCGCGCTCGAAGGCCTTCATGCTGTCGTCGAAAACCTTCCAGCGATCGGCCGGGTCAGGGTCGGCGACCTGATCGAGGAGGAAGCGGTAGATGTCGCGCGCCTCGCTCTCCATGAGGAGGCCGGACTGCATTTCGTGCATCAAAACGCCGGAAACGTGCAACGCGGTGGCGTGGCGGGCGCCGCTGTGCCAGTGCGGCAGCACCGCGACGGCGAGGAGAAAGCCGTAGAGGGCTCGCCTGAGGCCCGCCACGGCGGTCAATTCGAGCGTCCGATCCGCCGTCCCGGGTGAGCCCCACAGCACCGGATCATTGGCGCCGTCATAAGTTGAGCCGGGCAGGGTGAAAACCTTGTGGTCGCTCGTGCCCTTGGCCGGCGCCACGCGCACCTCAAGGCGGAAGAGCAGCTCCTCGTAAGGGAGCTGGTTTGCCATGGTCATGCGCCGCAGCGCCACCATCTCGTCAGCCGACTCGAGCTTGCAGTGCACGAGGAAATGCCCGGTCTTGCCGCGTGAGACGCGACCATAGCGGAGGGAGCGCACGGGCCCGAGCCGCTCGATGGCGCGGCGCAAGAGGGCGTCGAGCTCAATCCGCTCCTCAATGTCGTCTTTCGTCCAGCCCTCAGCGCCGGTCGGTTGCTTGATATCGAGGTCGACATCGGCCCAGGCGGCGGTCTGCGTCACCGCGAGCGGGCTCGCCCAGTTCTGGAAAGGTGGAATGTCGACGTCGCACCATTCCTCGAAGGCGGGCTTGGTGCGGGCGAAGATCTTGGTGCCGCCGACCAAGGGGACGGCGCCGAGCCCCTCGATGGCCGTGAACTGCATGGAGCGCTGACGTTCCACAATGAGATTGTGGGCGCGCACGATCTCGCGCCAGCCATCAGGCAGCGTCGGCATGAATCCTCGCCCCTCGAAAAATCGTCGAGTGATGCAACTTGAACCGCGGAGGCAAAACCACGCTGACTCTGGCTTTAGCCTATGTCAACCGACACAACATTTAGTATGTCGAGGGTCTTCGAGACACAAGATGTAGTGGCTTGACGGACTCCCGCCACAAAGCAATCATGTCCGCGGCACTTGAACCGCCCGCCCCTGATTCGCTGGCGTTAAACCCGGATCCCGAAAGCCGCCTCTCCACGGGGCGGCTTTCGTGTTTTAGCGCGGCCGGTAGAGCTCCTCGATATCGATTGAGCCGTCCTCGAGGCCGCGACGGATGCCCCAGTGGTCCGGCGCCTCGCCGTGCTCGATCCGGTGCGCCAGCGCCTCGAAAGACGAGCCGTGCGCGGCGAGGTGCCGGTCAAGCGCGTCGAGGGCATGGGCGATTTCGACCGGATCGAAGTCGGCGAGGCGGCGCACGAGGGCCGCCGCGCCGGGCCAGAGCGGCCTAGGCGCCGTTCCGTCGCCCCCGGCGGTCCTTGGACGGGGCAGCCGCGGCACCGGTCTCAGCGGCCGCCTCTGAGAGGTTGGCGCGGATCGATTGCAGGGCGTTAATTAACGCATTGATCGTGTAAATAAGGGCCGGGCTCGTGCCGCTGACGATGGGCGGCAGCACGTCACCGGATACCGGCGCCGCTTCCGCCGCGGCAGTTGCCGCGGGGGCCTCCTCCGCTTCCGGCTCCGCCGAGCGACGTCGCCGGCTCGCCTTCGGCGCGGCCGCGGCCGGTTTCGGCTGTAGCTCAAGCCAGGTTTCCTTGGCCTTGGCGAGCGTCTCGGCGGCTGAGGTCTCGATCAGGAAGGCGTGCGTCTTGCCGTCAATCTCAAACGAGATCTGATCGCCAGCCTCGGTCTCCTCGAACGTGAAGTGCTCGCTGCGGCCGATCTCGGACAGCGCGTCCATATCGTCGAGGAGGGCTTCAAGGTCATCGTCTTCGTACTCGATGCCCTGATAATCCCCAACATAGCCCTTTTTGGACTTCTCGATCGAGTAGCCGCCGGACTTGGCGCGCTCCTGCGCCGAGGCGAATGTCGTCCCCGTCATGTAGTGAATCCTCCGTGGTGTGTGACCGCGGAGGATTCTACAGGCTCACTCGAAGTCGGGGAAGTCTTTCATCATGGTCCAATTCTGAAAAGGTTGCAGCGAGGCGCGGCCACCCTTCCGAAACTGGTTCCATGCGAGCACCGCCCAAGCCGCCCGCACCGTGTCGTGAATGCGAACGCCGGGCTGTGCCTTCGTCTCGGCGGTGTACTGGATCATCTTGCGCAGAGGCGTGATTCGGGTGTCGATGCCCTCGGTCCAGCCCTTGGCGAACTGCATCGCGGCGCTCCGCGATTTCTTCTCGGCCTGATAGAGGATCGCTGTCGCCATGCCGGCCGGAAACTTGGTCCGGCGGTGGATCTGGACGCCGGTCTGAATCCAGTCGATGAGCCCGAGCGCCGCGTATTCCTTGCCGAGCTTCAGGATCTCGGACGGCTCGAAGGTCTCGCGACTCTTCGGGTTGTTCTCGAGCAGGTACGCCCACCGCACGGCATTCGCGAAGATGCTCGGATAGGGCAGTTTCTTGTCGTCGGGCAGGTCGAGATTGTTGATGAACAGCGCGTCGGCGCCGGTGCGGTTCTTGCCGCGGTCGAGCCACGGGAAAAACTCATCCGGGATACCGAAGACGACATGCGTCGTGAAGGGCGTCCCGGCCTGCACGCAGGCCGCAAGGCGATTCTGCATGTCGCCGAGGAGCCCGTTCTTCGTGAACTTGCCGGTGTCGCCCGTAAGCTTCCACTCGCCGGCCGCCATGTCCGCGGCGTAGGCGTCGATCTTGCCGCGTTTCTTCGGCCGGTTGTGTTTGTTGTAGGTTTCGAGAATCCACTCCGCAACGACCGGCGTGATCTTGATGACGCGGGAGTTGAGGGGAGGGTTGGCGATCAGGGCTTGGATCTTGGCCTTGGTAGCTTCGTCGTCCAAGTCGATGACCACATTGAGGTTGCCAGCGGCGAGCGCCGCCGGAGAGACGGAGGAAGTCATGTTGGCCTTTCTGCCCTATGGTTGGGGCAAAGCAGCGCCGCTATGATTGGCGGCGGCGATGTTATCCATCGCCAGACATCGGGCTGTCAAGAGCGTTTCCGCGCCCACTGCCGCAGCGCCACAAAGGGCTTCATCCACTCGACCGCGGCCGCCGTCGACAAACGGCCTGGCCCTTTGGCGAAGCGGATCAATTGCTCGCGGTGAGCCCTCTTGCAGGCCTCAATGAGGGCCGGTGGAGCCTCGCGCTCGCAATCGGCGCAGAGGAGCGCCCAGTGCTGCGGCTTGGCCGCGCGGTGGATGCAGCGATTGCAGTAGGTCACGGCGCACTGTAGCGCGCAAAGGAAAGGGCCGGGAGAGTGCACCCTCCCGGCCCCAACGGCCATGCCGTGCCTTGCCAATGTCAGCGAGGTCTTTATCCGGGGACGTTTGCGCTGAGCGATGGAACGCGGACCCGAAGGGTGCTGGTTCTCTAAGCTTCTGGCCGGTCGTCCAAACCCGCTCGCGGATGTTTACCTGTCGTGCTGACCCTGCAAATATGTCGGCCTGTTAGATGATTAGCAACATATCCTTTTGGCTTAGACTAGCAGACACCGCCCCCACAAGAGCAAGAGGCCGATCGCCAGCGCCGCGAGGCTGACATGATAGGCAACATTATCAAAGCTGTTCATGGCCGCAGCTCCACATCCGCGGGCAGTTCGTCGGCGCGCACAGCGCGCAGGCTTGAGTTCGGGGTCGCCAGCATGGCGTCGACGATGGCCCGCGGTGTGCCCCACGCCAGCAGCCGCGCGGCGAGGGCCCGTGACACCACATCGGCAAAGGCCTCGGTCTCGGCGCTCGCCCGGTGGATTCCGATATAGGACGTCGAGTGCGCAATGCGCCTCGCGCCCGCAAACCAGATCAGCGTGCAGGCCGAATAGCAGCGCCCCTCAGGCGGGACGTAGGTCGTCAGCCCACGCTTGCGCACTGTCTCGGCGATGGCGAGGGCAGCCGCCACGCTGCCGCCGGGCGAGTTGAGCTCGACGACACCGCGCAGCTTCGGCAGGATCGCTGCCTCGTCGCCCGACTCGATGCGGCCTTGCAGCACGACGCCGCTGTTGATGTCGAAAGCCTGCATCGCCGCGGCCGGGGAGGCCGCGACGATCAGGGCGAGGGCGAGCGCTCTCATTCCTCGCCCCTCCGCGCCTTGCCGTAGGCGTGCGCGAAGCGGAAGACGTTAACGAGAATGATGGCAATCGGGATCAGCCACCATCCGACGCTTTGCGCCATCGCGTACAGCAGAATGCAGACCGTGAAGACGATCATGAAAAGGCCGATCAATCCCTCGACGGTGAGCCACGCGATAAGGAAGGCCTTCCATGTGTTGAGGCCGAAGCCGAGGGCATGGGCGGCCTGCGCCTTCGCGGCCTTGTGCACCATCTCGTTGAAGTCGCTCATGATCCCTTGCCTGTCGTCGCGGCCAGGTGCTTCGAATAGGACTTGACGCGTGCATGGCCGGTTTGCGCGTCAGGCCGCAGCTTGCGAATCTCGCGATGGAGAAGCGCACCGCCGAGGTGGCGCGCGACGATCCAGACGAGATCCCGTTCGGTGAGGGTGCCGGTCTTGATCGGCACCTCCACAATGACGCGCATGGTCTGCCATGCGCTGATCTTGGTCACGTCAGACACTGCGCCCTCCGAAGATCTGCGACAGCTTTTCCTTGATGCTGTCGATCTCCTCTTGCAGCGCACGCTCGGCGGTATCGCGCCCCGCATTGTGCGGAACAAGCGACAGCGCATTGCGCCGCTCGCGAAGCTCCATCCAGCGCTCGATCAGCACGACGACATCGGAAAACTGCATTGTGTGACTCCTGCATTCGAGCCAAGCGCTCGAAAATGCGCCGCACGCGACGCATGATCGAAAGCTAGTTCTCCACGCGCTTGACAAAGCGTGTGTGTGCGTTGACGCCCCAACCCGTGTCCTGCCGATCAAGGTCATATCGTTCGCCGTACCAATCGACGAACGCATAGGGACTCTCGCCAGCGTTGAAGAACTGCGCCGCGCGATCGGCGCCGTCCTCGACAAGATCGCTGTAGCAGTAGGCGTGGCCGGCATAGCGGCGCGCCTCGGCTTTCCATTCTTCGAGTGTCATGGTTCAGTCTCCGAGATCTTCATCAACATATTCGTCTGCGGGAATAAGCTGATCGAACGTCCATTCATCGCCGGCCTCATCCTGAAACAGGATCTTGCCGTCGCGCTTTTGCGTCTCGGAGCAATCCCAGTACATCGTGGTGCCGTTGCCGTCATACTCCGGTTCACCTGTCGCGGGATCGATACCCGCGATGGTGGCGCAGCCAAGCACACGCTCGACAGTGCCGATGATCGCCGCGCCGGTCGGCGCGACATAGCTTTTGAGCGTCACGGTTCAGTCTCCGATGATTTGCTCGCCGTCGACATCGACGATGTGAAGGGGAGGGAAGCCGCACGAATAGCCGCTCTCGAAGTCGACTCGCGTGCACTGATCCGTTTCGACTTCGATCGCCGCGACGGTTTCGTATTCGTAGGGAAAGCCGGGGTTGTCGCCGAGCGGATCGGCCCACGGATCGTTCTCAAGATCGACACGCTGGCCTATTTGCAGGTCACGCACGCGACAGCGCACAACACCCTCGCTGATGAAATTGCGGCCCATGTCACTCTCCGATGTAGTAATACACGCGGCCATCGTCGCCGCGGAAGATGCGTCCGGAATAGGCGCCGTCCGTGGCGCCTTGCTCATAGTCGGCCCAGTCGACCTTCCATGCATCGAGTCCGCCTTCGCGCATGTCGCCGGCGATCATCTGCATGAGAAGCGCGGTCAGCTCATCGTTCGACCACGCACGGATCTCGCTCTCCTCCCATGCGCCGAAACCCTTGACGTGCGCACGAAAGGCCTCGCGCTTCTCGTCCGTGTCGAGCAGCTCGGGGAAATGCTCCGTATCGTCGAGCGCCGCATTCCATGTGGTGCGGGCAGCGTCGCGGCCGATCTCGGCGACGCTCGCGCTATAGTCGCGCGGTGCGGCCTCAGTAAAGAAATGGGTGATGTCGAGTTCCATAGCATCTCTCCGTTGTCTGACATATGTAGAGCGATGCACTACATATGTCAAGGGCTTATGAGGCAATCAGCCGACGTTTTCGAGCGTCTTGACGATGACGAAAGCGCGCGCCGGGTTAAGCTCGGAGTCCTCAGCGAGGACAAAGCAGTAGCCGTCCTCGGTCGGCAGGCCGCCGCCGAACCATTGCCCATGCCAGCCGAAAGACTCGGCGAGGCGCCGAGCGGCCGCGGCGTGGTTGGCTTCGATGTTGAGGGTATGATCCCAGTGAACCGTTTTGCGGCCGGCGACGGCCCGCGCGATGATGCGGGAGCCGCGGCGATTGGTTGGACCAACAAAGCGCGTGGTGATAGCCTGGCGGATGTGCATGATGGTCATTCCTTCTCGATGTCGTTGGGGGACAGGGTGACGGCGATCTGCCGTCCCCATTTGTTGTGATAGACGACAGTCAGATTGCCGGAAGCCTCGACGCGCACGACGCGCGCACGCTGGCCGGTTGCGCGAATGATGACAGTCATTCGTCGTCTCCGAAAAAATCGCTGGCGAGGGCATCCGCGTCGACGAGGTCGCCGCAGCCGATGTTGGACAATGCGAGTTCCCTGACATGCACGCTATAGCGGCCGGGCGCGTCGACGCGTCGCCGCTCAATGCGCACAACGGTATCGCTCGAGAACGCGGCGTCGTTGAAGTCGCCGCCCTTCTCGGAGAGGATCAGCTCCAGCACATCGCGGAAGGACGCGCCGTCAATGCGGTTGAAGGGCGAGCGCAGGTCGACGCGGAGCGGCAGGCCGGCCTTGTGCAGGTTCGAGCTCCACAAAGCGCCGCAGACGGCACCCGAGAGATACGCGGCAGTGGTGCGAAAGGTCATTGCTATGTCTCCGTTGCGGGCTCACGCGCCCTTGGACGCGTCAAGATAAGCCTGTATGGCATCCGGTATTTGCGAAGCGCGGACATAGCGGATGTCAAACGCGGCGCCGTCAACGCCGTAGCCCGTTGTGATGTAGATCATACCGCGCGGACTTGCCGCGACGGCGAGGGCAAGGGCAGCACCGTGCGAAGCCGCGGGACCGTAGGTTTCGATGACGACGCCCGAGGCGCGGTGCGCGTGGGCGAAGTAAGAGCGAGGCATTGGTATCTCCGTAATGCGTTGACTGACATAGAATATGTAGCACATCCGATATTTAATGCAAGACGTATAAAGTAACAAGATGGAACGGGTCGGGATTTCGGGGATCTGTCATTGAAGGTGTTAACGTTGCCGCCAGGCGTGAACAACGGAGAACATAACCTTACCGTTGTGTGACGAGTAATGGTGTTGTGTCCCTAAGTTACAGTAGTGTGATGTACCCTCTAATCGAGGACGTGAGAATACGTTGAGACGTGTTCATGTTAGGTAATCGCAAACATCCGCGGGACGATGTGTCAAACCCTATAGTCTCTCTTGAACACCTTGAACACATTGAACAGGTTAAAAAGAAAGATAGGAGGAAGAGAGAGGACTATGTAGTACATTTTACATTGTTGCAGAAAGGGAAGAGAGCTTTTGCCGGGAAAGAGTGAGGCGCGCGCGGGAGAATATAATAACACGTGTACACGCAGCCTGCCGCGAAGGCGGTGATTCTCCCTCGTTTCCCGCTCCTCACATCCTGCGGTCCGCGTGTCATGTAGTGCAACGCCTAACATATAATCCCAGGACTATATGTCTTCGATCACAGGACCGATAAGTTAAGATTATCGGACATAGCCTGATTGTATTCCATCATAGGACATAGATGCCTGGCCTGTGCGCTGTGTAGTGCAACACACTACATACAACTAAAAACGTAGTCAAACCCCCCTTGCACGGAAAAAAATCCTGGGGACTTTCCAGCACATTGGGATCCTAAGCTTAGAATTCCACGTGGACAAGTTGTCGCG